>Ga0114975_10002273_pt1 | contig 13193 bp, 17 predicted proteins | sample S_130626_EF_Meta_FD_87031 | JGI IMG/M metagenome (GOLD analysis project Ga0114975, IMG submission 87031) | Freshwater microbial communities from Lake Simoncouche, Canada to study carbon cycling - S_130626_EF_MetaG | ecosystem: Environmental > Aquatic > Freshwater > Lake | place: Lake...
GTTATTGTTTTGTTTGGAATTAACGTATCAAACAATCTATGTAGACTATTATTTATCTGCTGTGCCTACTACAAAAATGTGTTTAGATAACATCATTGACCCATCAAAAATGAACATTGTTATTAATTGGCATGGGAATTACGAAAATTCAAGTGAAAAGTTTAATAGAGGAATGAGCTTAGATAAAATGATACCATTATTTGAATGCGAACAATTGAGCCATATAAGGTGGATAAGTGTTCAGAAAGAAGTGAGTCAACCAGAAACCGCTATTCTAGCTAAGTATAATGTGACTAATTTGTTTAATAGTATAGATAATAGAGGAAATGCATTTGAAGATACGTTGACGATTTTGAAACAGGTAGAGCTAGTTATTTCAACGGATACTTCATTATTACATGTGGCAGCAACAGCAAATGTTAGGTGTTGGGGATTATTATCGTTTGATCCAGATTGGCGATGGTTGCCAGAGACTACTTGCGCTTGGTATCCTAAAATGAAAATGATACGACAAAAGAAAATAGGACAGTGGGGGTCAGTTATAAATACTGTAAAAAAGGCTCTTTGCGCAATCCAGACAAATAGGATGTCAAAATCTGATCCAGAGGTAAAAGTAGAGATCTAATCAGATTAATTATTCGATTTTTTTCTATGTTTCTGTATTTGTTTTTGGGTGTCCACATCAATCGTTCTATCATATTCTGTTGATGAATGTGTTATTCCAGACCACGAAAACAAACTCCAATGAATATTCTTTGGTTCAATTATTTTATTCAAATCAGTATAAGAATTCAGTGATTCATCTTTTTGATAATCCATTTTTGTCAACACTGATTCATTCAATAAGGGCATTTTGTATTCTTCATATGATTCGCACTCTTTGCAACAGCAGCAACTTATTGAACCCATAACTAATTTATAAACTATATACTATTATTATATAGTTTACGCATTTGTGCTTTATTGTAAATAAATAATATCCATAAAAAGTGCTAACAACATTGGAAACTGCCATGTAGAGAACCTACTCTTGTATGCTTCGCTCTTCATTGCAATAACCATGAAAAACATATAGGCACTTAACAACAATGCTAGAAATAGGAGAATCTTGAATGCTGACTCAATTACGTCTGGACTAGTTTTCATATGGTATATATTAACATATGATTAATTTTACTAAACAGGTATAAATACTACTGGGCGTAATTTATGTAGACATAAGAAAATACTTTCAATGCATTTCAAAGTCCACGTTTCAGATCGAACTTATACTGATTGGCAAATTCTTTATGCAGACAATAATAAAGAAGTTGACACTTCTGAACAGACAAAATTAAAACAGGTCAATCCGTTAGCTCAGAAATTGTTTGCAAGGGATATATTTACATTGTCTGAAAATGATGACTCGCCACTTCTAGTACATTCTTATTTTAGAACGTGCGACGCAATTGCAGGAGTATTGATTTTAGAAAATAATAGAACCTTTGGGAGAACAGAGAATGGTAAACGGTTGTTTTATCAATGCATTCCAGACGATGCGCATTTACCTATCTTTCTACTTCCATATGAGTTGAAAGTGGGCTTCTCAAAAAATATAAAAAATAAGTATGTAGTTTTCAAGTATGATTCATGGGATGGAAAGCATCCGCACGGCAAATTGACAGAAACACTTGGCGACGTTGATAAATTAGATGTATTTTATGAATACCAACTTTACTGTAAAAGTTTACATACATCATTGACTGATTTCACTAGTAAAACGAAAGAAAGACTAAACCAGAAACCTAGCGCAGAATACATTGAACAAATACAATCAAACCGCGCATTCAATATTGTCGACGCTAGAGACAAGTATATTTTTACTATTGATCCTATAAATAGCTTGGATTTCGATGATGGGTTTAGCGTCGATGAAACGCCTAACGGAGAATATATTGTTACGGTTTATATTGCTAATGTATTTATATGGTTAGAAACGCTGGGGCTTTGGGATTCGTTCAGTAAAAGAGTAGCCACTATTTATTTGCCTGATCGTCGACGCCCTATGTTGCCTACTATTTTATCTGATATATTATGCAGTTTGCAACAAAAACAGGATAGGTTCGCATTTTCCATAGAGTTTACATTAGATGCAGGTGGCGAAATAGTTAAAGAACCGATTTATAGAAACGTGTTTATTTGTGTAAAAAAAAATTATACTTACGAACAACGCGAGATGGTTTTCAAGGATAAGAAGTACCTCTCCCTATTAGCTATTTCTCAAAAACAAGATCCTTCTATTAAAAATAGCCATGACCTAGTTGCTCATTGGATGATACAAATGAATTCACATACAGGTTGCGTAATGACGAAAATGAAAACAGGAATCTTCAGAGCAGCATGTTTTATCGATAGAGAACTTAGAAATGATATACAAACAGAATCTCGAGGTCTGGATGAAAATACATTACGCGTAATTAAAATGTGGAATAATACTATTGGTCAATACGTACTTTTTGATAAAGACGTTGACAACATGATACGACATGATTTGATGAAGGCCACTAAAGCGGAGGGGATGCATTCCTATGTTCATATTACTAGTCCTATTCGCAGGCTTGTTGATTTGTTGAATCAGATGATTATGTTTGAACAGTTGGGAATAGTAACTAGCATGAGTTCTGAGGCGAAACAGTTTATGCAACATTGGTTTCAACAACTAGACTTTGTTAATACTTCTATGCGATCTATCCGAAAAGTGCAGGTTGACTGTGAGATCTTAAATAAATGCTATTGTAATCCAGCCATTGCGGAGAACTTGCATGTGGGCGTTTTGTTTGATAAAGTTATGAAGAACAATGGGATTTATAGTTACATGGTATATTTGGAAGAGTTGAAATTGCTATCTAGAATCACCACGCCAGTTTCATATGAAAATTACTCGAAACAACATTGTAAACTATTTCTGTTTGAAGACGAAGATAAAGTGAAACGTAAAATACGATTGGAGATTGTATAAAATTGAATTTATTTGTATTGTTCTAATTCGACAATACAAACAACAGCACGATGTTCCTAATATACAACTTGTTCCTGATTATTTGCATGATCCGTCTCTTCTTCAACGCGTCTCTTATGATGCCGATACAGACGAGGATTCTTGTAGTTGCTAGGACTAGCAGCAATCCATACGCATGTAAATGCTCTATTTATCAAAACTTTAGCAAGGTGTTTATCCCTGAGCAATCATTGCCTATGAATACTTGGTTGGAAGGCGAAGTCCCATGGGAATTCAAGAAAAACAGAACCGATGAGGGAAATGTAACCAAGATAATAGACCCTGCTCCTATTGTTCCAGTGTTCCCAGATTACAGAGCAGTAGATATTGGACTATTGTTCATATAAGAACAATAAAATGATGCCCTATCGATCCAATTAAATGCATGAAAGCATGAAATTGGTTCGCAATATAAAGATTCGGATGATAACAATAAGTGTCTGTAAAAAACCCGTAGATATATAAATAAATGGTTGCTAGGAAAAATAGTGGAGGGATGATTGTAATCCATGTGTTTTCCGGCAATTTCACTATTTTTTCGTAATATGTGTATCCGCCAAATAAAACAACTGCGGCAATGCTAACTTTATCGATAACGTTCGTATAAATCGTTGGCATTGAATGAACTGCCAATGACGTCAAAAATAAACAAAAAAATAGAAACGAATATATGGTTTCACGCCTATATGCATTGTGGATAACGTTCGTTAAAAATACGAAAGATGATAAAAAACATATTTGATTCATTTTCGTATATTGAGCTTGCATTTTTTTTTAATTTCTTTGACGTCTACTAAATGTCGTCGACATATATTTCTCCTTCTTCTTGTAATGTAAAGTGGTTTTCTTGGCTCTCTTCTAGAACGACATCGATATCTTCGTCGATTTTCTCTGCAAATATAATTTCTTTGCCTACATCGGTCGATTTATTTTTCTTGGAAGCAGTAGAACCGTCTAAGCTAGTCTCTAGAACATGTTCAATATCTATATTCGGATGGTTTCGGAGCTCCTCTATTTGGTTGCCGCTGTATATTGCTAACAGATCACAGTTCTTTGATTCTTTTTCCCAGTCGCGCAAGCCAATCAATATGACTGACCCAACTGATATCATGTTGTTCCTTTTATTTTTCCCACTAAATTTGCCGCGAATATGGCATATTAGTTGGAGCTTGTCGTTTGTTTCAGCATAGCACATTCCACTGCCAAGCATCTTAGTAACACATGCTACTAGTTCTTGGTTATTAGTTGGCAACTGCAATCTGTTACTATGTGACGTTTGATTCTTTCTAGCAAGGGATTTTGTCCCCGTTCCACCAGTTGTATTTCTCACCATTTTGTTTTGTTTATTAATCAATTAATCTCTTATTTGTTTTCAATTTTTTGGTACGCATTTATGTAAATAAAGAATTCGTTATATATAGTATATATAATGAGTGATTCTAAAGAGTATTATGTATACGAACTTGCGGGTAAGCACAGCGTTGAGAAATTTATGACAGATAAACATTCTGCACGACCTGCAAGCGGGTTTCATATTGTGAACAATGATAACGATACAGAGGATGTGGAGAATCGAAAAGAAAAAATTTCTTTAGATGAAATACGTCAAGCAAAACCGAGTTTGTTAAAGAGCATTACAAGTATGTTTAGTAAAACAAATGCAGAAGAAGAGCGGGTGAGAAGAACTTTGAAAGAACAAAACGGAATCGTTAAAGTGCAAGAACTGTTAAATGTGAACAAAGAAGAGGACACAAGCACAACATAAAAAATCATATTTTTGATAAAAAGGGAAGGGTTCGGGAAACCGTAGGTTTCCTGATTTGGGAAGCGCACGTAAGAGAGGAAAGTGTTCGTGAGCCCAACGGTATCCAGATTTAGAAAGGAAAAAAAGCATTTAGTTAAATAGATTAAGAAAGGAAAGAACAAACAAAATTAAAAGAGAGGGAAGGGTTCGGGAAACCGTAGGTTTCCAGATTTAGAGAGGAATAATGGAGAGTTTATCGTGTGAGAGTGATCCGAGTTTATCGAAGGACTCGGGATGGTAGAGGAAGCCGTTATCATCGAGAAGGTATTCGACACCGTTGAGTTGGAAGGGTTCAACTTCGAGTTCGAGTTCGGTCTCGGTTTCGAGCTCGGCAGAAGCGGGAGGAGGAGGAGTAGCCTTCTGAGGTTTTTCCTTCTTCTCCTTGACAGGCTTCTCCTTCTTCTCTTTGACGACCTTTTCCTTCTTGTCCTTGACGACCTTCTCCTTCTTCTCCTTGACAGGCTTCTCGGCCTTTTCCTTCTTCCCGGCTACTGGAAGAGATTCCTGGACCTCTTCGACAAGAGCAGCCTCGGCGAAGGAGGGGTTCGGGGAACTATCAGTTCCCTGATTCGGAGAACTATGAGTTTCCTGACCCTGAGCGAGTGAGACAATCTCGGCAACAAAGTCGTTTTCGAGAGAAGCAGGAGCGGCCTTCTTGCCTCTTCCCTTGCCCTTTGGCTTAGGAGCAGGAGTAACATCGGCATCAGAGTTCTCGACTTCTGATTCGGCAGCAGGCTTGACCTTCTTGGCACGAGCAGCACGAGGAGGCTTGTTAGCCTTGGCCTCTGCGCGCTTGTGTGTCAAGACGACCTTGCGAAACTCCTTATTGACATCCTTGGAGGCGTCAAGGAATCTCTGCACGAACTCTTGCTGATCTTGAACAGAGCCGAACATGTGGATGGCTGCTAGGAGCGCGTCCTTGTCGACGATGCCTTCTTCAAGGGTTTGGGTTAAATAGTAGATGAATTGAATAAACTTGCAATACTTAGCAGGCAAGCTAGGCGTACGCGTCTTCTTGGCGACGACGGTTTCCTCGTTAGCGTTAATGGCGATAGCGTTGGCAGACATATTTCAAAAAGCGGTTATTGAGTATCAATTAGCGGTTATAAGACTTCTTCGGGGGACTGGGTTACCGAGAAAGCAATGCTAGAAAAAGTTTTCAATTTTTTAGAGAAGATAGCAGAAAGATGTTCTCTGCTCCGTTCTCTGCTCCATTTTTAAATAAGAGTTATTATAAACCCTTATTTAAACCCTTAATACGAGATCATTCGTCCAAACCCTAATCTCGATAAATTACTCGAAAATCAATATGTCACTCATTTCTGGATAAGTCCTGTGAATAGGTTCTCCAATATTGTTTTTGAAATGGGGTTTAGAAAATAAACTTGGAGAACCGGTTTATCGAATAGTCTCTTAAAGAGAGACTTCTAAGTAACGTTTGGATTGTCGGGTTCTCCAAATAAATATTTGTATTGTATATAAAAGAAAGAATGTCCCGCACGTCTGTTGAAGTAGAACCGTCCGAGTTAACTTTATTTTTTATCGATGATCTTATAGAAGCCAAGCTAGTAACAAGAGGAAAATTAGAAGCCTCTACATCAAAGTTATCACCGAGGAGTAAACGTGCGCATATAGCAAAAATAGATGAAGATATTCGCAAATTAAGGAGTGCAAAGCGAAAACATGGTTCGAAAGGCGGGTCGACCAGGAGGAAACGAGTGAAGAAAAATAAAACCATGCGTAGGAAGAAGCGAACATAGAATAATGAATAGGTTCTCCAATATTGTTTTTGAAATGGGTTTTAGAAAATAAACTTGGAGAACCTATTCATGAAAAAAGTTAGTTAATAGACTTTACACAGATGAAGTTTTAATTCATTTATCGGCAACGTTGCATTTGAAAACTGAACCACCGAAGGCGGTTTATAATCTTCAAATATGTAAATTACAAACAAAATGAAGATTTATTTAGATCCGCTAACCTTTGCTAGCCAGCTACGGCGGTCTTCCTCGTTGCGGTTTGCCCACTTGAAAATGCAAAGGCTATCCTCTCTGTCGAAAGCAATAATTGGCTCGTAATAAAGAAGATTCGTATTGTATTGAGCCAAGTCTTCGGGTCTAGCATCGGCAGCCAAGTTCGTGTCAACTTGTTCGAACAAGTGAGTGGTTCTTACGTAGAACCGAATGAACGTATGCATCGAAAGGTCTAGCTCAGGGTTCTCCAAATGGATTGTTTCGATCACTTTCGCCAAGTAGCGGACTCGCGTTTCTGGTGAAAGGGCACTGAGCATATTTGCTATCTCGAACGCGTTTGCATAGAACTTGCTCGTGATTGGATCGCCATCACAGAAGTCCGCGCCATCAACGCCGTAGTAATTGTACGCGCACTGGATAACGTCGGCATCAATATCGGTGTCGGCTTTAGCAAATTCGGCAATGGCCTCTTTAAAATAGTCGGGGTCGTCGATGAAATCGTCTACATCTAGATCTTCCTCTGTGTCGATTTTTTCGTTGATTTGTTCATGAAGAGTAAAGAGTCGTCTGTGTTTCTTGAGCAGCGTAGCGCAGTCTTTCACCGTCCCTTTGAGAAGGTCCATACGAACAGGGTTTGGATCGATCGATTGCTTGCCCGTTTCGGGGTTGATCGAGACGACAACCGCAGGTTTCTCATTCGAGCGGTTTGAAAGATCAACGATCGAGCTAATCAATTGGGTGGGCAAGAGAGACATACTCATTTAGTTTTTAAAATAGATTATCAGAACTCGGGAAGGGGATTATCGAGAAGTCTTTGTTCGAAAAAGTTTTCAATTTTCCGTTACGATAAGTTATCTTTAGACCCCTTATTCAAAACTCGATAAATTACTCGAAAATCAATATGTCACTCATTTCTGGATAAGTATTATCGAGAGGGTAATGAGTTTAGTTAATAAACCCTAATAGTATACATACTCAACCCTAGGGTTGAGTATGTAACCCTAATCGTCGGGTCTCTAGTTCGCGACTTGGAAAAAACATTGGATAAAGTCTTTTCGAAAAGACTCATTCAAAAAGTTCTCTCGAAAAGACTCATTCAAAAAGTTCTCTCGAAAAGACTCATTCAAACGGTCTTTCAAAAACAATCATTCAAACGGTCTTTCAAAAACAATCATTCAAACGGTTCTCTACAAAGCAATCTCAACATTCTTCACAAAGATAATCATGAAAATCAAAAATGCCTGTCTTAAAAATTTGATCGAAGTAGAATACTCAGAAACAGTTCTCCACTTGTCATCCAAATCATCTCTACGAGAACTATTGATGGCCAAAGCAGACAAAAAGGCGCTCGTAAAAATGAAGTCATACCCCAAATGAAAGGACGAAATAAGTGTTGTCGGAATCAACACATCCATATTTTTATCAAACAGTTCTCGTTCAGCAACATCAACAAGGGCATTGCTGAATGCCTTTATAGAAACCAATCCACGCAATGGCGTGAATGCAGCACAAGAATAGAATAAACAAGATACGAGTACTCCAAATGCAAACATGTTTTGGATCAAATTAGAATAAGTATAAAGTTATCAATTTTTCAGATCAGAAAACCTACTCAGAAAACCTACGGTTTTCCGAACCTTTCCCTTTATCAAGATGTTCTCGGAAGGGAAAGGTTCGGAAAACCGTAGGTTTTCTGAGTAGGTTTTCTGATCTGAAAAATTGATAACTTTTTCTAGCATTGGCTTTTCAACAAGCAACACGCTAGAACGATCTAAGAAGAAGAAGAACAAGAACCCAACCCAACACCCCAAAATGTTTTGCAAAGTCTGCCAAGATGCCGGATTGCCCAAATCCAAGTACACAGATCACAACACCAAAAGCCAACCTGGGCCACACGGCATCGTGACATGTCCAACCATCCTCGCGGCGACTTGCACATACTGCAAGAATGAAGGTCACTGGAAGAAATACTGTCCAGTACTTGAAAGCATGAACCGCGAAAAAACGCGCCTTGCCAAATTGGATGCAAAATGGGATTCGCAAAGAAAAACAGCAGCAGAAGCGAAGCAGGTGAAAGCGCAGCAGCCACAGAAGAAGACAAACATGTTTGACCTTCTTGACGAAGAAGAGGATGAAGAAGAAGAACCAGTGAAAGAAAAAGAAGAAGAGCAAGTCAAGGCAGATTCATTGACTTGGTCAGCAATTGTGCAGCAACGCGCACCTGAACAACCATCTACTGAGCCGCCATCCTACGCAATGGCCGCATGGATGAAGGACGGAAATACAGCGCCTCGCCTCTTCGAAGGAAGATGCTGGGCAGACCTTGAGGACGACGAATAAACACATACAAAAAATAACCTTTCACATATGCGTTTTGCTATTAATTTAAATTTCTATTAACTAAATGTATTTTTTCTCCATGGGGTATCAACTATCACTTCAAGATAATTGTAGAACATTTTTATTCAAAGGATTAAACAAGTTTTTTACCCGATGAGGGACTTGAACCCTCGACCTGTAGATTAGAAGTCTACTGCTCTATCCAGCTGAGCTAAACGGGCAAATATTTATGAATACTCGGTTCTCAACCTCTTGCAAAATACACAATCGTCTGTAAAATTCTCAACGCCTTCTTCTGCAAATGGTGATATATTTCAAGCGTTTCTGGAACAGCATATTTATAACCATCCAAAATCACCTTGATTTTACGTAAACAATCCACTTTATTTTTGAATCCCGGCGGAACAAAGAAACAAACATTTTTAAAGTTTTTCCGTATGGCATACAAATATTCAGTATTTGAACGCATAGCAAGCATTTTAAAAAAATAAGGATTATACAAAGCATGCTGAAAGAACTTTTTCAATCTGGGCACTTTCATCTTGCTAAGCATTTCCGAATAATTCGGATATCTAGCTTCTAATAATTGTATCCGAGTTTCGGGCAATAAAAACCCATAAACAACGCGAATAATATCATCGGGAAGGTTCTCCACACGCACTAAATCAAGCGCCTGACATTTTATTTTTTGGTCTTCTATATATCTAAGATGCTTTAATGCATCATCACATTTTTCTTGATATTCGCGATTCAATGAATTCGCGTAGGTTTTCGATAAAGAAATCCATGTTTCTAGATCCGCTGGCGTATACGTTTCACAATAATAACCAATATCCACATTCGGAACAATCGACATCAAGTTAGTATGTATCACTTTGTGAATTTTATGTGGAGTCCCTACATTGAAAGGAATCGTTGTTGGCAACTTAGGGTTAGGATAGACATCTAATTGCGAAAAAATATGAGCAGACATCCCTTAAGGGACGAAAGCCTTGGACTTTACACTAACAATAATAACAAGATGTCTTTATATCCCTTCTCAGAGAACCTACGGTTCTCTGATTTGATATGAGAAATGTAAATATGTATTCTTCAATATCCTGCGGAATCGTTTTGTCAATCTTCATCATGACTGACTTAGCAATATCTTTCAAAGCAAACGTATATTTCAATTCGCGCTTAATTTGATTCGTACGCTCAATTTCTTTGTAAATAGACACGATGGTAAAAGCCGGTGACCAATTCTCCGGCTTCATCATAGTACTACAACAAAGGCATTTAATATTCATGATCTTACTCATATATGTAAGCATTCGCGGAGAACCACCCGAGATAAAATGACAATAGGATCGACCTTTTATAGTCAACTTAGGTGGCTCAAAAGGATAGTTTCGACCCATTTCCACGATAATCTCATTTGGAAAGTAACACTTCGCACCGGTTCTCGTATAATGCACAGTAAAGTCTTCACTAACATGTTGCATAATCCCTTGAACTTCATTCCCTATTCTGCGGAGATTATGGTATGTGCTCGTTGTCATGTTGTTTTTTTGAATACAGCTGCGTCAAATTTTTTGTATCAATTTTCTTACAAATATAAATACAAGTACGTCTATTCTATTATCAAATGCCTACCGATCAAAACGTGATAGACGGATTGACAAATAGCACATGGGAATTTGTCACTTTGCTAGTTGAAGAAAACGAAAGTCTTTCTTATTCAGATGGTCCTAGGTTTACTTATTTATACAAAAACAAGACAACAAACGAACAACATACAACATCAACCCGACTCCATTAGCGTTAAAACCACTATTAACAAAGTCTACAGGTTCTCTAAATGAACAAAAATAATTTCCAATACACAACCTTACTCACTCTCTGCGAGAACCAACCCGACAAAATCCCACAAATAAAAGCGCAATATATGGACTTGTTGAGCCAACTAACAGACGCTCCGCCCATTGACACGAACCTCTTTATAGATAACATATGCACCATCTCAACAATGGGCAGTATTATCATATGTTACCAAGAAACGCCGTTCTCCATATTAGGTTCTGGAACAATCCTTTACGAACCCAAGTTAATCCACGGCGGGAAAAGTGTAGGACATATCGAAGACATTGTTGTTCACGATAGATACAGATCACACGGAATAGCAAAAAATATATTAAACAAACTCACAGAGCTAGCAAAAGAACACAATTGTTACAAGGTGATTTTAGATTGCAGAGACGATTTAATCACGTTTTATGAAAAGAATCAGTTCACCCATAACGGAAATCAACTATCAAAGTACTTCTGATTCCAATTCCAATCCAACAAGTTCTTCTTGAGTATTCACCCCAGCTATCAAATGGTTGTACTCAGGATCAACCAAATAGGTTTCAATATGCAGATCAATATGGTCTTTAACAATCTTCACAATATCCGTCAAATAGTATTCATTCTGTGCATTCTTATTATCAATGATCGGAACATAGGTTTTCAAAAGCTCCGCACTAACCATGTAGACCCCCGAATTAATAGTTTGTATTTCGCGCTGATCTTCATCGCAATCTTTCTCCTCTATAATGCTAATAAATCGGCGATCTTCATCATACAAAATGCGCCCATATCCTTTAGGTTCTCCAAACTTGGCAACTAATATAGAGATTTCAAAAAATCTATTGTGTTGAACAAATTCATCGAGTAATTCACGAGTAATCAGGGGCATATCCCCATTCAATATCAATACCCTTTCACCAGACTCATAAAAAGGTAAACAAGAACGAATAGCATCTCCAGTTCCAATCGGAGAAACTTGTTGAATAAATATTAAAACCGAAATATCGATATATGCTAATAAAGTTTCTTTTATCAATTCATCGTGTTTGCCCGTAACTATAATTATTTTCTTGGGACAAAGAGCAACACAGGTTTTGATAATTCTTACCAACATAGGTTCTCCACGAAACAAATGGAGAACCTTGGGCAACGGCGAATTCATTCGCTTGCCCTCACCAGCAGCCATAATGGTAATAACCAGATTTGGCATTCCAATCGGAAATATAAACATAAAAGCAAAGTAGTTTTTATGTTTATTTACATTTATCCTAATTCTTGTCTAAAGCCTCGCGAATAACATTATATAATCGTTTGGTGTAAGGCCCTGGTCCTTTGCCCTCCCTAAGTTCTTGTTCAATCCCATGAGCCGCTTCGTGATCACCTAAGAATCTACTTGATTGTTTTTTGCTTGCAGCTAAAAGAGCCTTGTACAAATCATCTGCACTAGACATAGTATGTTCTGCACTAGCACTAGCACTTCTAGATCGCGTTCGCCTACGACGACGGCGACCAGAACGAGTCGAACCAGAACTAGAACGACTCGAACCAGAACTCGAACTCGACCGACTCGACCGACTCGATCTAGCACTAGGATATTTCAAATAGTTCTCCACAGCTAAATCCACTTGTGTTGGAAATCGCATATCAGTAAGGTTATTATAATGAGTTTGCATAAGAGATGCAATGTGTTGATAAGACATGCTCGAATATATACTTTAGTGCTAAATTATTTATTCAACCAATCAACAATCACGTAGCATCTTTCATATTCTTCGTAATATGTTCAGAAGGAATCAATGCAGCATCAGAATCAGAAAACCTACGGTTTTCCGAACCTTTCCCTTCACTAGAAACAGCCAAATCTTTTCCTTCTCTACAAACATCTGAACCTTTGATGGAAACTGTTTCTAGTGAAGGGAAAGGTTCGGAAAACCGTAGGTTTTCTGATGAGTACATACTCAAAATCTTCGCAACAATAGGACTTCGTTCAATATCTGTATAAGTCATTTCAACCATTTCTACACCAAACGGCTCTGCATTCGACACACGATGCCTATGCATTTTATTCATAAAATCGAGCAAGCCATTGTTCTGACAACGATCACTTTGTTTCAAATCACCAGTAATCACCATTTTAGAATCATCCCCAATGCGGGTTGTCAACATAAGCATCTGATTCGGTGTTGAATTCTGCATCTCATCAGCAATA
>Ga0114975_10002275_pt1 | contig 13188 bp, 8 predicted proteins | sample S_130626_EF_Meta_FD_87031 | JGI IMG/M metagenome (GOLD analysis project Ga0114975, IMG submission 87031) | Freshwater microbial communities from Lake Simoncouche, Canada to study carbon cycling - S_130626_EF_MetaG | ecosystem: Environmental > Aquatic > Freshwater > Lake | place: Lake...
AGAATTGAAGAAACTAAAAAAAGATTGGATACTGTTTTAATTGACGAACAAAGCGCTGACGGACAATTAACCGTAACTTTAACTGCTAATAGCAAAGTAAAATCAATTGAAATTAGCAATAGTTTATTGGAAGATAAAGACCAATTGGAAGATTATTTAATTGTTGTAATGAATAAAGCACTTGAAAAAGCAGCTAAAGTAAACCAAGCCGAATTGGACGCTGTCGCAAAAGTAGACATGCCAATGATACCGGGTATGGAAGATATGTTTAAGTAAAATTCTATTAAATTCTACGTTAAAACTATTACTCAAAACACACTAAGAACAGACAAAGACTCACAAAATTAAATAAAAACTCTGTGAATCTTTGACAATCTTAGTTAATCTATGTGAAATAACTATTATACAAAAAGCTCTAAAAAAATATTAAAAAAACCTTGAGTTACAATCCAGCATTTTTTAAATACGGTTCAATTTTCATTTCGTGACCAATAAAATCTTTAAACGCTTTGTTTAAATCCACGCTGTTTCCAACCGATAAAATGTATTTTCTAAAACGCTCTCCGTTTTCTCTAGTCATACCACCATTGGCTTGCATCCAATCGAAAGCATTGTAATCAAGAGTTTTAGACCAAGTATAAGCATAATATCCGGAAGAATATCCGCCACTCCAAATGTGAGCAAAATAGGGAGAATGATATCGAGTAGGAACTACATCAACCAATAATCCATATTTAGTTAAAGCCTCCTTTTCGAATTCCAAAGCTGGTTTAAAATCCGAATCTTTTTCCACACTATGCCAAGCCATATCTAAAGTTGCTGCGGCTAATAATTCAGTTACATCATAACCTTTATTGAAGGTGTCTGCGTTTTTAATTTTTTCAATTAATTCCTGAGGAATTGGATCTTTGGTTAAATAATGAATAGCGTAATTTCTCAAAATCGTTGGATCTAATGCAGCATGCTCATTTATTTGAGAGGGAAATTCTACATAATCACGAGGAACTGAAGTACCTGAAAGAGTTACGTATTGTTGGTTGGCAAACAATCCGTGAAGGGTATGTCCAAACTCATGAAACATAGTGGTAACATCGTCAAAACTTATTAAAGAAGATTTTCCGTCTGCTGGTTTTGAGAAATTGTAAACGTTTACAATTACTGGTTTTTGTTTTAAATAATGCGATTGATTTACAAAATTATTCATCCAAGCTCCGCCATTTTTATTGTCTCTAGTATAAAAATCTAAATAATAAATTGCCATTGAATTTCCGTCATTGTCAAATACTTCGTAAGCTACAACATCAGGATTGTAAACCGGTAAATCTTTTCGTTCTTTAAAAGTGATTCCATACATTTGTTCGGCCGCAAAAAACACCCCTTTTTCAAGAACTGTGGTCAATTCAAAATAGGGTTTAATCTGACTTTCATCTAAATCATATTTCGCTTTACGAACTTGTTCTGAATAAAAATTCCAATCCCAAGGAGCCAACTTAAAACCGCCCTTTTGTGAATCAATTAACTCTTGGATTTCTTTGGCTTCCATTTTTGCTTTAGCTACAGCTGGCTTAGCAATTTGAGCTAAAAGATTCATAGCGTTGGTAGGTGTTTTTGCCATTTGATCTTGCAAACGCCATTCTGCATAGCTTTTCTTACCCATTAATTTGGCTTTTTGCATACGTAATTTAGCCATTTTTAAGAGCAAATCTCTAGTGTCGCCATCATCATTTTTTTCAGACCTAGTCCAGGAAGATTTGTAAATTTTCTCCCTTGTAAATCTGTTATTTAAACTGGATAGTAACGGTTGTTGAGTAGTATTTAATAAGCCTATTAAATATTTTCCTTCATGACCCGCTTCTGTAGCTCTGTTTTTTGCAGCTAAAAGTTCATCGGCGCTTAATCCATCTAAATCAGAAGCAGTATCAAAAAGCACAGCACCATTTTTTCTAGCAACTAATAATTTATTTCCAAATAATGTCCCTAACGATGCCAATTGACTATTTATTGCTTTCATTTTTTCCTTGTTAGGATCAGACAAATTGGCTCCAGCTAATTCGAATTGTTGCAAATAATACTCCGTTAGTTTTTTATCTTCCCCTTTTAATTTTAATAAATCGATCGCTTTGATTCTTTGATACAACTTGCTATTTAAATATATTTTATCATTGTGAGCTGAAAAAATCGGTGAATATTCCTCATCTAAAGCTTGCAATCTAGGATTCGTATTCGACCCCGTCAAGTTAGAAAAAATACCTACCGCTCTATATAAATCTACACCGCTTAATTCTAGCGCCAAAACGGTATTTTTAAAAGTTGGTTTTTCTAAATTATTTGCAATAGCATTAATTTCTTTATCATGAACTTTTAAACCATATTCAAATGCAGGTTTAAAATGTTGATCTTGAATAAGATCAAAAGGAGGAGCTTGATATTGCAAAGTACTCATTTGCAGCAAAGGATTTATCATAGTATTATTTGAATTTTCTGCGCTAATAGCTTCTTGTTGAGATTGCGCAGTTAACGCAAATAAAAACAAAACACTGGAAGTGATAATTTTTTTACCTATTTTCATATCTAATTGATTTTTTTGAGGTATAAAAGTAATAGAAAAATGTTGACTATAAAATGGAATTGGATAAATTTGTTTATTTTAATGATAAAATGAATCCACAAATATTTAAGGCACGATATTAAATCCTATAAAACATGTACATTTGCAACTTTGTACCTAATTACTAATGCGAATAGATATTATTACCCTATTACCTGATTTATTAAGAAGTCCATTTGAGGCCTCTATAATGAAGCGCGCTATAGACAAAGGACTTGTAGAGGTCCACTTCCATAATTTGCGTGATTATACTGCTAATAAACAAAAATCAGTTGATGACTATCCTTTTGGAGGCGGAGCGGGAATGGTGATGACTATTCAACCCATCGATGATTGCATAGCTTACTTGAAAAGCCAAAGAAATTACGATGAAATCATTTATATGTCACCTGACGGAGAAACTTTGAACCAAAAAATGGCCAATACGATGTCGATGTATCAAAATATAATTATCCTCTGTGGGCACTATAAAGGAGTTGATCAGCGGGTTCGCGATCATTTTATTACCAAAGAAATTTCGATTGGAGATTATGTATTGTCCGGAGGCGAATTAGGAGCATTGGTTTTATCAGATGCTTTGATCCGTTTGATTCCAGGAGTTTTAAGCGATGAAACTTCGGCTTTAACTGACAGCTTTCAAGACGGATTATTATCGGGACCCATTTACACCCGACCTGCCGATTATAAAGGTTGGAAAGTTCCTGAAGTTTTAACCAGTGGCAACTTTGCTAAAATAGAAAAATGGCAAGAAGAAAAGGCCTACGAACATACTAAAAACAGAAGACCCGATTTACTTGATAATGAATAATTGATAACTGATAAAGGATAATTGACTTTGAATTGGTGATAATTAGTTTTCGATAAAATTTATTGATTTTTTTTAGATTATTCATTGTTAATTATCAATTATTAATTACATTTGCACCCACATTTGACCAACCTCTGGCGAAATCCGTGAATGTTGCTTAGATTTAAAACCATAATTAAAAAAATTATCATGGCAGATTTATTGAAATTCGTTAAAGACGAATTCGGAACTAAAAAAGAATTCCCTGAATTCGGAGCTGGAGATACAATCACAGTTTACTACGAAATTAAAGAGGGCGAAAAAACAAGAACTCAGTTTTTTAAAGGAGTGGTTATTCAAAGAAGAGGATCAGGAAGTACTGAAACTTTCACTATCCGTAAAATGTCTAGTTCTATAGGTGTTGAACGTATTTTTCCTGTTAACTTACCTGCTTTACAAAAAGTTGAAATTAACAAAAAAGGTTCTGTTCGTAGAGCTCGTATCTTTTACTTCAGAGAACTTACTGGTAAAAAAGCAAAAATTAAAGACAAAAGAAGATAATTATTTGTCTTATTATATTAAAGACCCGTTTCATTCGATTCGGGTTTTTTTTTGAATATATTTTAACTTATTTACATTGATATATAGATTACGAAATCGTTTTTATTACATTTGTAATCCAAAAAATAATACTAAAACAATTTTTTCATAATGTCAGCAAAATCTAAAATTTTTTACACACTTACTGATGAAGCTCCTTTATTAGCAACTTATTCCTTTTTACCCATTGTTCAAGCATTTACTTCAACATCAAATATTGAAATTGAAACTCGAGATATTTCACTTGCTGGTAGAATAATATCCAATTTTTCTGAATTCTTAAATGACGATCAAAAAACAGGCGATGCATTAGCTGAACTTGGTAAATTAGCAACAACTCCAGAAGCTAATATTATAAAATTACCTAATGTTTCTGCCTCTGTTCCTCAATTAAAAACAGCGATTTCGGAATTACAATCTCACGGTTATGCGTTACCAAATTATCCTGAAGATCCTCAAAATGATTCTGAAAAAGAAATAAAAGCAAAATATTCAAAAGTTTTAGGTTCAGCAGTTAACCCAGTGTTACGTGAAGGAAACTCTGATAGAAGAGCTCCTAAGTCAGTGAAAAATTATGCTAAAGCAAATCCACATTCTATGGGTGCATGGTCAGCAGATTCAAAAACAAAAGTAGCTTCAATGGAAAGTGGCGATTTTTACGGAAGTGAAAAATCAGTAACCGTTTCTGATGTAACCGATGTGAAAGTTGAATTTTTAGATCAAAATGGAAATACTACCGTTTTAAAAGCAAGTACTCCTTTAAAAGCCGGTGAAATTATTGATACTTCGGTGATGAACTTAAACGCACTCAAAGTATTTGTTACCAAAACAATTCAAGAAGCTAAAGAGCAAAATGTTTTACTTTCTGTTCACTTGAAAGCGACTATGATGAAGGTTTCTGACCCAATAATTTTTGGTGCTGTGGTAGAAGTTTATTTTAAAGAAGTATTCGAAAAATACAAAACCCTTTTCAACAAATTAGGTGTTGATACCAGAAATGGATTGGGTGATGTTTATTCTAAAATCGCAGGGAATCCATTAGAAAATGAAGTTAAAATAGCTTTAGACCATGCAATTGAAAATAGCGCCGCCTTGGCAATGGTAAATTCTGATAAAGGAATTACTAATCTTCAAGTACCTTCAGACGTAATTGTAGATGCTTCCATGCCAGCCATGATTCGTACTTCAGGTCAAATGTATGATAAAGAGGGAAAGCAAAAAGATACTATAGCTATAATCCCGGACAGATGTTATGCTGGTTTATATACTGCAACAATCGATTTTTGTAAAAAGAATGGCGCTTTTGATCCAACTACAATGGGAAGCGTGCCAAACGTGGGTTTAATGGCTCAAAAAGCTGAAGAATACGGCTCTCATGACAAAACATTCCAAATGAGCGGGAACGGAACTGTTCGTGTAGTTGATGCAAGTGGAACCGTTTTAATGGAGCAAAATGTAGAGCAAAATGATATTTTTAGAATGTGTCAAGTTAAAGATGCTCCTATTCAAGACTGGGTAAAACTTGCCGTTAATAGAGCTCGTTTATCAAATACTCCAGCGGTATTTTGGTTGGATGAAAACAGAGCGCACGACAGAGAATTAATCAAAAAAGTTATTACTTATCTAAAAGATTTCGACACCAATGGATTGGATATTCAAATATTAAACCCTATTGCTGCAACTCATTATACTTTAGATAGATTGAAAAAAGGCTTGGATACCATTTCGGTAACTGGAAATGTATTAAGGGATTATTTAACCGATTTATTCCCTATTTTAGAATTAGGAACATCTGCAAAAATGTTATCAATCGTTCCTTTAATGAATGGAGGTGGATTGTTTGAAACTGGTGCGGGTGGATCTGCTCCAAAACACGTAGAACAGTTTGTTGAGGAAGGCTATTTACGTTGGGATTCTTTGGGTGAATTCTTGGCGTTAGGAGCTTCATTAGAGCATTTAGGACAAACATTAAACAATCCAAAAGCGATCGTTTTATCTGAAACTTTAGATGTTGCTTGTGATAAATTCTTAAAAAATGATAAGTCTCCAGCTCGAAAAGTAGGACAAATAGACAATAGAGGTTCTCACTTTTATTTAGCATTGTACTGGGCTGAAGCGCTTGCTAATCAAACCAAAGATAACGAATTAAAAAGCAAGTTCACTCCTATCGCATCTGAACTTATCGCTAATGAACTTAAGATTAACTCAGAACTAATTGGAGCTCAAGGAAAAGCTCAAAATATCGGTGGATACTATCAACCCAATCCTAAATTAACAAGCCAAGCTATGCGACCAAGTGCTACATTAAATTCAATTTTAGAATCAATTTAAAGAAATTTATTTCATTTATATTTAAAGCTGTCGTATTTGGCAGCTTTTTTTTAATTTATAACTGAAGTATAATTAACTGTAGATTAACAGTTAATCTCTTGGGTAAGAACAATAATTTTATCAATTTTGCAACTTTAATTTATACCATGAAATCAAATAAAATAATTGTAGTTCTATTATTGATATTAACTATTGTTACAACTGGTTTTTCTCAGGAAAAAGTAACTTTAAGCGGTACAATTACTGCAGCAAACAGTAACGAAACTGTAATTGGTGCAAATATTGTAATTAAATCAATTCCAGCTTACACCACAACGAATGAATATGGTTTTTATTCGATTACTATTCCCAAAGGAAATTATAAAATAGAATTTAGTTCTATTGGTTTTCAAACTAAAGAAGTTACTTTAGATTTAAATAAAAACACCAAGCTAGATGTTTCCATTTCTGAAAATAGTGAAGAACTAAAGGAAGTGATTATTACTGAAAAGAAAACCACCAACACTCAAAAAGCTGAAATGAGTGTCAATAAACTTTCAATTGCAACCATAAAAAAAATGCCTGTAGTTTTAGGTGAAGTTGATGTTTTAAAATCACTATTATTACTTCCAGGGGTAACCAATGCTGGCGAAGGAGCTTCTGGTTTCAATGTTCGTGGTGGTGGTGCCGATCAAAATTTGATACTTTTAGATGAAGCAACAATTTTTAATTCCTCACACGTTTTTGGATTTTTCTCTGTTTTTAACCCAGACGCTATAAAAGATTTAAAATTATACAAAGGTGGAATTCCCTCGAGATTTGGTGGAAGAGCAAGTTCTGTTTTGGATGTTTATCAAAAAGATGGAAATTCGAAATGCTTCCATGCTAATGGTGGAATTGGATTAATTTCCAGCCGATTACTTCTTGAAGGACCAATTGTAAAAGACAAAGGGTCATTTATTATTGCTGGTAGAGGTTCTTATGCTCATTTGTTTTTAAAACTTTCAAGCAATAAAAACTCCGCTTATTTCTATGATTTAAATACCAAATTAAATTACAAACTAAATAAGAATAACAATCTTTATGTTTCAGGTTATTTTGGTCGTGATGTATTTAATTTAGCGGGGAGTTTTACCAATATTTATGGAAATGCCACTTCCAATTTAAGATGGAATCACTTATTTTCAGACAAGTTGTTTTCCAATTTATCTTTAATATACAGCGATTATTATTATGGTTTACAACTTGATTTTGTTGGATTTAAATACGATTCAGGTATTAAGAATTACAATTTTAAATACGATTTCAAAAATTATCTTTCAGATAAAATCAAACTTAATTATGGAGTCAACGCCATTTATTACGATTTTAATCCAGGGTTGATTTCGCCAACCACATTAGAATCAGGAATCAATTTCCGTCAATTGGATAAAAAATATGCTTTTGAAACATCTGTTTACTTTGAGGCAGAACATAAAATTACCGATAAATTAGAATTAATGTATGGCTTGCGATACAGTCAATTCTACAGATTAGGGGCTTCAAAAGTGAATTTATATCAAAATAATGAAGCGGTAACTTTTAACAACCAATTGAAAATTTACGAAAAGGGAATTCCTATTGGTACAAAATATTATGGTAACAATGAAGTGATCACCACTTTTGATAATTTAGAACCACGATTTTCAGCGTCGTATTCAATAGACAACAACCAATCAATTAAAGCGAGTTACAACAGAATGACGCAGTATTTACAATTGGTTTCAAACACATCATCACCTACTCCATTAGATGTTTGGACGCCAAGTGACCAATATATAAAACCACAAATTGCAGATCAAGTGGCTTTAGGATATTTCAAAAATTTCTATGACGATACGTATTCACTAGAAGTAGAAACTTTTTACAAAACCGTAAAAAATAGAATCAATTATATTGATGGTGCCAATTTAATTGCCAATGATGCGCTAGAACAAGTAATCCTAAATGGTCAATTGCGCTCGTACGGATTGGAATTAATGCTAAGAAAAAACACCGGTAAATTAAACGGTTGGATTTCTTACACATTGTCTCGTTCTGAGCAACAAACTCCTGGGCGAACCGCAAATGAAACAGGAATAAACAATGGTAATTGGTACAGTTCAACCTACGACAAATTGCACAATTTGGCCATAACCGGAAGTTATATCAAGAGTGAAAAATGGTATTTTGGTGCTAATTTCATTTTACAAACCGGGCAACCCGTAACCTACCCAAATGGGCAATACCAATACCAAGGAATCACAGTTCCTAGTTTTGGATTACGAAATGAAAACAGATTACCAGCCTACCACCATTTAGATCTTTCAGCGACTTATATTCCTAAGTCACAGAAAAAGAAAAATTGGCAAGCAGAATGGGTTTTTAGTATTTACAATGTTTACAACCGCCAAAATGCTGCCTCAATTAGTTTCAAACAAAACAATGAAACTGGTGCAAATGAAGCCGTAAGATTTTCAATATTTGGCGCAGTTCCTGCGGTGAGTTATAATTTTAAATTTTAAGAAAATGAAAAATATAAAAATAGTATTAGCATTTATTGGATTGGTCCTAATTTTTGGTTGCGAAAAAGTAGTCGATATCGATTTGAATACTATGGAACCAAAATTGGTTATTGATGCCGCAATTAAATGGCAAAAAAGAACTGATGGTAGTGTTCAAACCATTAAATTATCAACTACTTCTTCCTATTATAACAATCAAATTCCAATGGTTTCTGGAGCGACTGTTTTTATAACAGATGCTGAAAATAATGTATTTAATTTTGTAGAATCAAATGTGGCTGGTAGTTATGTATGTTCGAATTTCATACCAGTACTGAACAGGAATTACACTTTAACGGTGAATTCAAATGGGTCGACTTATACTGCAACTGAAACTTTAAAACCCGTTCCTAGAATAGATAGAATTGAGCAAGTAAACAATACCGGTTTTTCAGGAAAAGATACCGAAATAAAATCCTATTATACCGATAATGGCGCGACTGAAGATTACTACCTTTTCAAATTCAAACCAAGTTATACGGCTATTCCACTTTACTTCGCTCAGGAAGATGTTAGTTTTCAAGGAAATCAAATTTTCGGATTGTATCGTAGCGATAAACTAAAACCAGGACAAAATTTTGAAGTTATCTTATCAGGAATTTCAAAACAATACTACAACTACATGAAAATCTTAATTTCTATTGCAGGAAATAGTAGCGGAAGTCCATTTCAATCACCTTCAGCGACAGTTAGAGGAAACATCATTAATACTACTAATGATGCTAATTATCCTTTGGGGTATTTCAGTTTGTCGGAACAAGAATTAAAAAATCACATTGTGAATTAATATTAATCGTTCAGTTAAATTATAAAATGTCCTCTCACCACATTGTTCGCAACGACCAAGAACCTGCTTTAATTATTGTTAATGGTGCAGCGTGTAGCAATGAATTATTAGGGCAATTATTGGAGTGGTCTCCATTAGTGATTGTTTTGGATTCGGCAATGGAACGCGTGGTAGAACTCGGAATAAAAGTAGATGTTTTATTGGGTGATTTCGACCGAGGTTTTGATGCCAATTATTATAAGCAAAGCCACTACCCTATTGAGATTGTTTCTACTCCCGATCAAAATAAAACCGATTTAGAAAAAGCATTTGATTATTTGCATGCTAGAAATATTCCAGCGGTAAATGTGGTTTGGGCAACAGGAAAACGAGCCGATCATACCATTACCAATATTACCAATATTGTCAATTATCGTGACAAACTTAAAATTGTAATTATAGACGATCATTCGAAAGTGTTTTTATTGCCACGAAAATTCGAAAAATGGTACACTGAAAAAACAACAATTTCTTTAATACCAGTGGGAAAAGTAACAGGAATTCATTCCGAAAATCTGCATTATACTTTAAAAGACGACACTTTAATCATGGGATTTAAAACTGGAAGCAGCAATTTTGTAACCAAAGATGGTATTGTAATTATTAAACACGAAACAGGCGATTTATTGCTTATGGAATGTATGGACTAATGAAATTACAACTTTAGATTCCTTACATTTGTTCTTCATGAAAAAAGTAAAAATTACGACCGAAAAAGTCAATCTTCATCCTAGAAACAAACATCGATTGGGTTATGATTTTGAACAATTAATTCAAAGTTGTCCTGAATTAAAAGACTTTGTTTTTACCAACCAATACCAAACCAAAACTATCGATTTTAGTAATATTGAAGCAGTAAAATTGCTTAATAAAGCTCTATTGATTTCGGATTATAAAATTCATAATTGGAATATTCCAAATGATTTTCTTTGTCCTCCAATACCTGGAAGAGCCGATTATATTCATTATATAGCCGATTTATTAACAGAATCTAATAATGGAATTTTACCTGAAGGCGAAAACATACAAGGGCTTGATATCGGTATTGGTGCTAATTGCATTTATCCAATTATTGGAAATGTAACTTATGGATGGAGTTTTGTTGGTTGCGATATTGATGAAAAAGCGCTTCAAAACTGCAAAATGATTATCGGTCAGAATCAAAAATTGATTAATTTTATTAGTTTGCAATTACAAACCGAACCTCGATTTATTTTTAAGAATATAATTACTCCCGAAGATAAATTTGCTTTTACCATTTGCAATCCACCTTTTCATTCTTCGGCATTAGAGGCTGCTAAAGCAAATATTCGAAAAACTAACAATTTGGAAAATACAAAAACCAATCAAACTTTATTGAACTTTGGCGGTCAAAATACCGAATTATGGTGTGATGGAGGTGAAATCCGATTCTTAACTCAAATGGTATATGAAAGCGCCAAGTTTCCGATGAATTGTTTTTGGTTTACCACATTGATATCCAAGAAAGAAAATCTAAAAAGTATTTATAAAACCTTACAAAAAGTAAATGCAGTAACTATAAAAACCATTGAAATGGCTCAAGGCCAAAAAACAAGCCGTTTTGTAGCATGGACCTTCCTTAGTGATGCACAGCAAAAAAGTTGGAAGTTTTAAGTTCGTTCAATTGTTATTTTTTTGTAAATTTGATAGAAATAAATAGTACGGATTTTTACATCATTATCAAATAAATAAACACCGCAAATTAATTAGCGAATTTGCGGTAAAAATTTAAATTTTCCATTAAAAACGCTTAAGTCTCTCAAACATAATCAATGAAATTCCAAGTTGTATCCGATTACCAACCCAAAGGCGACCAACCTCAAGCAATTGAGAAATTGGCTCGAGGAATTGTTGATGGAGAAAAATACCAAACTTTATTGGGAGTTACAGGTTCTGGAAAGACGTTTACCGTAGCCAATGTTATCGAAGAAATTCAAAGGCCAACCTTAGTTTTAGCACACAATAAAACCCTAGCCGCCCAATTGTATTCCGAATTCAAGCAGTTTTTCCCTAATAATTCGGTAGAGTATTTCGTTTCCTACTACGATTATTACCAGCCTGAAGCTTTTATGCCTGTCACCGGAGTTTTCATTGAAAAAGATTTATCTATCAATGAGGAATTGGAGAAAATGCGTTTAAGTACGACCGCTTCCCTCCTTTCTGGACGAAGAGATATATTGGTTGTGGCTTCCGTTTCTTGTTTGTATGGAATTGGAAATCCTTTAGAATTTCAGAAAAATGTAATTGCAATTGAGCAAGATCAAGTAATTTCTCGAACTAAATTCCTTCATACATTAGTTCAAAGTTTGTATTCAAGAACAGAAGCCGAATTTACCCCAGGAAATTTCAGAATTAAAGGCGATACCGTAGAAGTTTATCCTAGTTATGCTGATGATGCTTATAGAATTCACTTCTTTGGTGATGAAATTGAAGAAATTGAAAGTTTCGATATTAAAACGTCTCAGGTAATTGAAAAGTTTGAAAAACTGACGATTTACCCAGCAAATATGTTTGTGACTTCACCCGATGTTTTGCAAAATGCCATTTGGGAAATCCAACAAGATTTAGTAAAACAAGTTGATTATTTTAAAGAAATTGGCAAACATCTTGAAGCAAAACGCTTGGAAGAACGCACCAATTTTGACTTAGAAATGATTCGAGAACTTGGTTATTGCTCCGGAATTGAGAATTATTCTCGTTATCTTGATGGTCGCCAACCAGGTACAAGACCGTTCTGTTTGATTGATTATTTCCCTAAAGATTTCTTGATGGTGGTGGATGAAAGTCACGTGACTTTATCGCAAGTTCATGCTATGTATGGTGGCGATAGAAGTCGAAAAGAGAATCTAGTAGAGTATGGATTCCGACTCCCAGCGGCAATGGACAACCGACCGTTGAAATTTGAAGAATTCGAATCGATGCAAAACCAAGTGATTTATGTCTCTGCAACTCCCGCCGATTATGAATTGCAAAAGTGTGACGGCGTTTATGTAGAACAAATAATTCGCCCTACCGGTTTACTCGATCCAGTGATTGAAGTGCGCCCGAGTTTGAACCAAATTGACGATTTAATTGAAGAAATTCAGTTGCGTTGTGAGTTAGACGAACGCGTTTTAGTCACCACGTTAACCAAAAGAATGGCGGAGGAATTGGCTAAATATTTAACGAAAGTGAGTATTCGTTGTCGTTACATTCACTCTGATGTAGATACGTTGGAGCGAATTGAAATCATGCAGGATTTACGAAAAGGACTTTTTGATGTTCTTATTGGTGTGAATTTACTGCGTGAAGGATTGGATTTACCCGAGGTGTCATTAGTTGCTATTTTGGATGCTGACAAAGAAGGGTTCTTGAGAAGTCATAGATCGCTTACGCAAACAATTGGTCGTGCGGCAAGGAATTTGAATGGAAAAGCCATTATGTATGCCGATAAAATTACCGCTAGCATGCAAAA
>Ga0114975_10002276_pt1 | contig 13184 bp, 7 predicted proteins | sample S_130626_EF_Meta_FD_87031 | JGI IMG/M metagenome (GOLD analysis project Ga0114975, IMG submission 87031) | Freshwater microbial communities from Lake Simoncouche, Canada to study carbon cycling - S_130626_EF_MetaG | ecosystem: Environmental > Aquatic > Freshwater > Lake | place: Lake...
TATTTGTGAGTTGGTTGAACGTATATTTGAGGCGATTAATAAACTTGGATTCTCAGAATCATTTGAAATCTTATTTATTGATGACGGATCAACGGATGGCACTCGTAAAGTCCTTCAGGAATTAGTATCTAAACTAAGCTATGTGCGTGCTGTATTACTATGGAGAAATTGCGGAAAGTCATTAGCATTAATGGCTGGTTTTCGTGCAGCAAGAGGGGAGCTAATATTTACCATGGATGGTGACTTACAAGACAATCCAGAGGATTTAAGTAAGCTCATTGAAAAATTAGAAGACGGCTGTGACGTGGTTTGCGCATGGCGTAATAAGCGCCGAGATACATTAATTCGTCGCATTGGCTCCAAGATATTTAACTTATTAGTAGCAAAGTTGTCAGGATTAAAAATTCATGATATCAACTGCGGCTTTAAGCTTTATAGACGAAGGGTAATTGAAAGTATTGTAATTTATGGCCAGTACCATCGCATCATACCAGTACTAGCGCACTTTTTACAGTTTGGAATTCATGAGGTTCAGGTAGGCAATTCCGACCGAAAATATGGCGAGTCGAAGTTCAAAACTTTCCGATATCAAGGTTTTCTTGATATTCTGTCACTTCTCTTTACATATCGTTATGCACTAGTACCACTACATTTTTTTGGATTACTAAGTATGTTGTTTATAGTTCCATCCATAGGAATTATTTTTTACCTAGTTTTTCAACAGGTTATGTTCTGGATGGGTGATGGTACTCAACACATGGTATCAAGCCGCCCATTACTCTCCTTTGCTCTTACTTTTTTTTCGACTGGGGTTACAGTATTTTTAACTGGTTTTATTTGTAACTTTATTTTGCACCATCAAATAAACACTAGCATAGATATAATTCTTAACTCCAATATTGAAAAAGAAGTAAACAAAAATGAGTCTGTATATTGAAGAAAAAATTTTCCAGCTTAGATAGGCAAACCACCGAAATCTGCGATTATCAGCGACCCGATCGCTATAGGGATATTCTATCTATAGATAAATGCGGTCATTTAATACCGCGTGGAAGCGGTTTATCTTATGTTGCAGCTAGTTTTGGGGGTGGTGCAATCAGTGTAGGAATGGATAAATTTAATCGTATCCTATCTTTTGATCCATCCACTAAGTTAATAAAGGTTGAGGCTGGAATAACGGTTGGAAATCTTCAAAAATTTCTATTTTGCTATGGCCTGACTATTGCAGTACAACCAGGGCATCCAAATATAACAATAGGGGGCTGCATAGCTTGTGATGTTCATGGAAAAAATCAAACTAAGGAAGGTTTGTTTGATAGTGTTATAGATAGCCTAACATTGTTTCATCCTAGTCATGGAGAGATCATTCTCTCTAGACAACATAATGCCGATATATTCGAGCTAACATGTGGTGGATACGGTCTAACAGGAATAATTCTGGATGTAACGTTACGACTAAGTGATCAAAGCCAGAAATCAGTTAGACAGTACTTAATTCCCGTAGCCGGACTTTTGGAAACGAGGGATGCTATTGCCGATCAAGGAGATGCGTATGATTTTGTATATAGCTGGAATGATTTGGCTAGTCAGCCAATGGGACGGGGATTCCTTGTTGGTGGAAAGTTGGACCAAGAGGAAATGTTAACCGATTGGAGTTTCTCTGATTTAAATAAAAATCAGCCATTTTTCCATCCTTCTATATTCCGTAGAGAGACCGCTCCAATCATAAATGCTTACTATAATTGGAATATGAGAAGAAAAAAAAATGGATTACTGACGCCCATTTTTGAATTTACTTATCCTGCTGCAAAATTAGGTTTTTATTTTAGTCTTTATGGATCTCGTGGCTTTATTGAGCATCAGGTTCTTATTCCAGAGCATGCATATAAATCATGGATATTTGAGTTATTAAAAATTCTTAAGAACTCAAATGAAACTATAACTCTCGCTTCAGTGAAAGCTTTTGAAGGCAAGTCAAATCTCCTACGCTATAACGGTACTGGTTATAGTGTTTCTCTTGATATGCCTGCAACACCAGCTGCGCTCAATCTTTTGAATGAAATCGATTCATTGGATTGTGATCATGGCGCTATCGCAAACATATATAAGGATTCTCGACTAACGGATAAAGTTGTTGCTCGCCAATATAGAAACTTGGACGTATTTAAACAAAGGATTGCCTGTTGGGACCCAATGCGACGCTTTACTTCATCATTGGCAAAAAGGATTGGTATATGAGAGTTGTCGTAATTGGAGCATCTGCTGGACTGGGGCTTGAACTTTCTAATCAATTAGCACAATTAGGACATGATTTAGTATTAGTGGCATCTGACGCAAGAGATTTACGTGCCATAGCAGCGAATCTTTCTATTACATGCGCTGCCAACATTACAACAATTGTTGCTGATCTTAATATGTGTGATCCTAAAATTTTGGCAGATCAATGTATTAATAGTCAAGCAGTGGATGCTGTATTTTTGATTGCCGGATTATCAAATATTTCTATTGACAATGGGGTAGTAGACAATGAATTTTTGATGAAAATCATAAAAGTTAATTTCACATCTCTGATGAGCTTGGCAAATGCCTTTTTGCCAAGCATAGAGAAATCAAGGGGAGATCTTGTTGGTATTGGATCGGTTGCCTCAATCCGACCCAGAAAAAAAAATATAATATACAGCGCTTCCAAAACAGGGCTTGAATTCTATTTTGATTCATTGCGCCATTTATATGCTTTCGGCTCTTGCAAAATTCGATTCTATAGAGTTGGATTTATGAAAACGTCAATGATTTTTGGGCAAAGAACAATTTTTCCGGCATTGCCACCCTCTAGTGTGGCCAGGGTACTAATCCAAGATTTAGGAAAATCAAAATATACGCGCTATTTGCCTGGGTGGTGGCTGTTTGTTGCCATATTAATGCGAATGCTACCATGGTTCATTTATAAACGTTTAAATATCTAGCATATGCAGTTTCATGCAAGACTTATCTCTAAAAGAGCTCAGATTTTTGATAAACACCGTACTAATTTTTTTGGGAGCCAATAAATGCGTCGGCTAAATAATAAAAATATTGGATTAATTACTCTATTTTTTTTAATTCCACTTACGATAATATTTAGTCTCTTTCATGCTGCCTCAGGTGATGAGGGCGGATATCACTATCAGGCAGTCATGATGGCAAGGGGATTTTTTCCAGTACTAGATTTTTATACATTGCATATGGTTTGGGCTTACTTACCATATGCTGCATTGGCAAAACTAATCTCTACATCCACAGAGACAATGCGCCTTTATTCGGCCTTTTCAATTCTTACGGTAGTTTTCTTAATTTGGAGTATTGCAAGAAAAAGATATGGGGATGAGGCTGCTTTGTATACCCTTGTGGCTTTGGGATTCAATACGTATTGGCTTTGGTCGAATGCGGAGGTTCTGCCTTCAGCATCTACGAATCTAGGATTGGTAGGAGCTTTTTACTATTTAACACGCCGAGAATTTTGTAATTGGATCGATAGTTTCTTGATTGGCCTTTTTGTTGGCCTTTTTATAAATTCAAGAGTTGTCCTGATGCCATTAGGAATTTTATTATTTATTTTAATGATTGCAAGTAATCAATCTTCCTTGGATAGACTATCCATAATTAAATCTATGGCGGCATTCATGGCGGGGTTACTAATTATTTCCCTGCCGACTTTACTCATTCTCTATTCTGACCCAGATGCATTTTGGTTTAATTACTTATTAGGGCGACTTGAAAATACTGTTGCAACTATTCAGCCATCTGGAGGGTTAGAGTGGGTAAAGTGGTTCGTCTACAACAGAATCTTTTCGCTGGTAGAGTTCTTTTTCCCAGCAATAAGAAGTTGGGCGGGTTATCCGCTTTCAAGTCATACGGTATCAAATATATTTTATTTAGTAATCCCGATCGGGGTAGCGCTATATCAACGTAAAATCTTGCGATATATTTGGGAGGATCGTACTGCAAGAATTGCGATTTTTATTCTTATTGGTATTTATGGATCTTATTTTCTTGCCGATCAAATGAAAGGATTCTATTTACATCATTTCATACCTTTTTTGGCGCTCCTTTGCGCGCCAGTTCTTGAAAAATTGTATCAAAAGCCGAGTAAAGCGAAATATAAAAGGCTTATATTTATTCTTATAGCTATTCAGTTTTTTTGGTATTTGTTTGTAGTTGCTGGAGAAATTTGGAGGCGAAATGAATCAGGTCAGACTCGACCTATGCAAGTTGCGCAAACAGCATGTTGGTTAGAGGCTAATACAACGCCTGATACAGTAATGATGAGTTTCTTAGGTGGAGTGCCAGCTGCAGCCAACCGTTGGCAACCACGCGGTTATGAGCAGGGGCAGGGTTTAATCGGTTTTTTTTGGCCAGGGCTATCCGAATTGCGCGCTAATCGATTTCATATTCTTACTGCAGCTGAATTTAAAAAACAATTGATTAGTAAAACGATCCCATTTGTAATTGTAGATCCACAAATATCATCTGCTATAGATGCCATACCAGATCTCGATGAAGTTCTGTCAGAAAATTACCGATTCGTTGCTAAAACCACTGGTTCAACATATCAAATTTTCGTCTCAAAGGATTTAAAAAATTTAACTTTTCCAGAGTTAACGGGAATTGGAACATCTTGCTGTTCTGGTAGTGAATTTTTAAGAATGTTGGAAATTGGCGATTATCAAAAATTTATTAAATCTATTGGTCAAGATCTAGCAATTTCAATTTCAAATTTGAATGCTGACATAAGCGAAGCAATTTCACGAGCGCTTGGACTTTCATTTAATAAGCGTTGTAGTCGATTGCTCGGCAATAAGCAATAAGCTTGTGACTTGGAGATTGACTTCACATTAAATCATTCCACTTAAATAAGTCTATGGAATTTAAAAAAACTAAAGTGATTTACTTAATTAGTCAGCCTCTTGACAGGCGTAATTGGTTAAGATTTGGCATGGAGTATTGGGCCGAAAAATCGTATGAAGTTGTATGCATTGACCTTACTTATATAAGCTACCCAAAAATTTATAGGGAATTTAAAGCACGCGGTGGCTTAATCGAAACTCGAAAAATTATCTATTATTCCCCTGAAAAAATGAGTGATTTTATATTTATAGCATGGAAATTTCGAAAAAGTAATTGCAAGTATTACTTTGATTTTCTAGACTTTTCTGTTGCAGAAATCATAGCAAAACTATATTTAGGATTTTTGGGTTTAGACAAAATTTCATACATTAGCGGAGCTTTACCTAATCCCGTGGGAGGGTCTCAGAGTCAGAATGAATATTGTGATCTTAATTTAACAAAAATTTTCAGGAGAATATTTAAAAGAAATTCATTTTTGACTATTCTTAATCTTATTTTGATTAGGAGCTTATCCTTTTTAAATGACAAAATTTTCCCAGCAAAAATTATTTTCTTATCCTGTCTTGAATTAAATAGAAGAATAGGTAGAAATTTAACCAATAAGACAGTTGCCTATAAGATACATGCATTAGATTATGATTTATTCATAAATTTGAAAGATCCATCTCTGGAGGTAAGTCAATTATCAAGCATAGATTATGCAGTTTTCCTTGATGAAGATATGTGCCGACATACTGATTACTTATATCATCATGCTTCAGCACCAACATTGCCTGAAAAATACTACCCATCATTAAGGGCTTTTTTTAATTGGTTTAAAAAGAAATATGGAATGCAAATAATAATTGCCGCCCATCCAAGAGCAAGATATTCAGATGCGCAAAAAGAATTTTATTTTGATAATTTAGAGGTGATGTCTGATTGCACTCCAAATTTAGTAAAGCATGCAAAATATGTACTCTGCCATTCTAGTACTTCTATTTCCTTTGGTGTTTTGTGGGCTAAGCCTGTCACCTTTCTTACTTCAGTTGACCTTGAGAATTCAATATTTTCAGCCTATATAAAAGAGTTTTCTCGGCTTTTGAACGGCCCGATTATCAATCTTGATGACGACAGTTCATGTTGGCAAGTAAAAACAGAATTAGCAGATGAAGATCGCTTGAGGTATTCTGATTACATTGACTCTTATATTAAATTTCCCGGCTCACCAAAAAATAGCATTTCATGGGAAATTATTGAAAAAAAGCTTAGTCAGAATTATTTGAGTTGATTTACTAATACTCTATTTTTTACCATCACTTTATCTCGCGTAAATTACTACTTTATCAACTATAGCTTTATAATAGATTAATCAAAAAAAATTATTAACAAAGGAAGTACCTATCAATAAAATGCGGCATGATAGATGCTGAATTTAAGAAGACTTTAAGTCTTCTTAAGGTAAGCAAGCCTAAATTAGAATTCCAACAATAAAGTATTTAGTTAGATTGTGACCAAGTAATGAGGTGTTCAATATCCATACATTATTATTTTAATGCAGAATTGACTTGATAATATATTTTATGATTAATTAAAAATATGTTATCAATTAGATTAAAAGTAACAATTAGCCCTTAGCATGTATTAAGGATGTGTATTGAAAATATATAAATTAAATTAGTATAGCAAGCTCTTAATACAGGAAAAAATATCCCAATAATTTGTATTTTAGCTTTGATGGGCTTGAAAAAACCTATTATCAATTCCAATTAAAATAACTCAGTATTATTTTTATAAAAATTATTAACGTAAATGATAAAACATGCAATCAAATTTCCGCCACTAGTATCTGTGGTAATACCAACATTCAATCGTATAAATTTATTATCGAGATGCCTTCGATCCCTTGAGTTTCAGACCTTTAAAAATTTTGAAGTAATTGTTTGTGATGACGAATCAATAGAAAATATTCCCGCAGTAGTAAATGAGTTTGCTTGCAATCTAAATATTAAGTATTTAAAATGTAACCATTTTGGCGGACCTGCAAGAGCACGTAATTTAGGTATTGAAAATTCTAAAGGTGCCTACATTGCATTTTTAGATGCAGACGATTGGTGGACTTCCGAAAAGCTTGAAAAGTGTATGGAGTTATTTGCTAGGGGTTTCGATGTTGTTTATCACAATCTTTATTTGGTAGATTCAAATATCCAGTCATCTTTCTCAAAGCGGACTAAAGCGACTAATATTTCTGGATCGATTATGAGGCATCTGCTATCAAGGGGCCTGTCAATCCCTAATTCGAGTGCGATGGTTCGAGCGAGCATTCTTAATGCAGTTGGATTTTTATCGGAAGATAGGAATTTGATTTCGGTAGAAGATTTGGATTTGTGGATTAGAATATCTAGAATTACCAATAACTTCAAATGTATTCCTGAATCTTTGGGTTTTTACTGGATTGGGGGAGGCAACATTTCTGCGGCCAACTGGAAACAAGTCAATAAAATTCGATACCTTTATTCGCTGCATTTATCAAGCCTTGATGAGGAATTAAAGCTGGAATCTGAAAGTTTTTTAGATTACCGTATTGCAAGAATTGCTATCAATATGGGTAGACTACGATTCGCTTCTAAATATTTTCTTCTGGCATTAAAAGGAAAGTTATTTTGGAAATATCGTGTTAAGTCTTTATATTTTCTATTGAAGCTCAATTTTGTAAGGCGAATTAAAATTGCCGCTTAATATAATTTCTTTTTGCACCCGAGTGCCCTTAAAATTTTAGGCTAAGGTATATGCACCAGCCTTTAGTGAGTGTTGTTATCCCATGTTACAGGGATTCAATCACCCTTTCTTCTGCGATTAACTCTCTTTACCGACAGACTTATCAAAATATAGAAATTATCGTCGTTAACGACGCATCTCCCGAGACGGAGGCGATTGAGAGGGTTCTGGAGTGTTATCCATCAATTATTTATATAAAAAATCAAGTCAATCTTGGTTTGGCAGCTTCTAGAAATATAGGATTAAGGATATCAAAGGGTAAGCTTGTTGGATTTCTGGATGCAGATGATGAATATCATCCGCAAAAAATTGAATTTCAAGTTAGATTGTCGGGGGATGAAGTTGCCGTTGCAACTAATGTAGAAAATTTTTATGAGGAGAGCTCAGGCTTAATAGGTTTGAAAGATATTAAGGCCGAGCATCTCGAGGTAGTAGATAGACTTTGGAAATTATCTTTTTTTAACTATTTAACAGGCGCCTCAATTTTAGCCCACCGTGATATTTTATTAGCCGTTGGTGGCTATGATGAGAGTTTGCGATCTTGCGAGGATTATGATCTATGGCTAAGGTTGCTAAATTCAGGCGTCAAAGTAATTCTCATAAAAATTCCTTTATATTTTTATCGATTCAATCCACAAGGCTTATCAAAAAATATTAATGCAATTTCATATTGGGAGCTTGAGGTAGTAAAGAAAAATCTCTCACCCAAAAGAACCTGGCTCAAAGGTTTATTTATTTCTCTTGTCTGGATCGCATGGCTTTTCCGTCATTTAATTCGGGCTGAGTTAACAAAAAATACGCAGTTATTAGAAGCAACATTAGCTAATGCTAAAAATTCAAATATATCAATAATTATCTATTATTTAATTTTAGGCATCAATTTTTTACGAATACCCTCGCTACTAGTAATGGTTAATAATTTATTTGATTATATTTATCCCATAGTATCAACTGGAAATGGCTACTCTTGTAAAAAAAGAAATTTGACTTTTAATGAGAGGATTGATGCTTCTTTTTTATCTACCAAAATAGTTTGGGTCGGTTTCTTTATTTACTCCTTTATGGCTGCATTGTTATTTCAAATGCTGTTACCCATAACGCTCCCCTCCCTTTATGCTGGAAACGGTCTCTTATCTCAGGATTCTATATATTTTCATCAATCAGCAATTACACTTGCAGATGAAATAAGGCGAAATGGTTGGGGAGCATGGAAAATGTGGCCAAACTCGGACAACACAGGTAATGTGGCTATGTTGGGTGCAATCTATGCCATTTTTAGCTATCAGCCAATTCTTATACTTCCGTTAAATGCGGCTCTCCATGCCTGCAGTGGGATATGCCTAGTTCTCATCGGCAGGCAACTATTTTCGGGAAATTTTGCCAGGGTTGGTTCTTTGGTGGCTGGGTGTTTATATATATTCTTTCCTTCATCCCTTAATTGGTATGCACAGAATCATAAAGACGAGTATGCCGCGCTTGGGTTCTTATTGTTGCTACTTGCTGGAGTTCGGATATTAAGCGCCAAAACAATGAAAGAGTCTCTTGTTCCATACTTCATGGCTGTAGGCGGATTAGGTCTTACAATTTTTGTAAGACCTAATAATTTAAAGTTATTTACTCTCCTTGGTGTGGGGATTCTATTAATTAGTGTAATCAGGTTAACAATAAATAGATCCAAATTTACTCCTGCGTTGTTTTTTTCATTATTGATTTTTCTTAGTCCAGTATTAATCACAGTTAACCCACTTCAGGAAAGTAGTTCGCCTAAAAATATTTCGAGTGATTTTGCGCAATCATGGAAATGGAGAGCTACGCCAGAATTGCCAGACGTTTTAGACAATACCTTGAGAAAATTAGCAAATATCCGTGTTTTTCTTGCAGCTAATGCTTTGCGGGATGGAGCGGGCTCCATGATCGATGTGGACCGCATGCCTTCAGATTTTTATGCTGTTTTGAGTTATCTTCCATCCGCTGGAATGAATGGGCTATTTGCACCATATCCTAATATGTGGGTAACAAATAAAAGTCCTTTTTGGATAATTGGGGTCATAGAAATAGCCTTGTGTTACCTGCTCTTTCCAGGAATTTTGTGGTTATTGTGGAGGAATAGGAAAAACCTAGTCTTATGGTGGGCGGTATTGAGCGCCTATGGTGTTCTGACTGCCGAAGCCTTTCTTTCAGCTAATTTGGGCACTCTTCATAGAATCCGGTACCCATTCCTATTTATCTTTATTTTAGTTGGTTGCATTGGGTGGAGCCATTTTTTGTCATTATGCTTTCCCAAAATATTCTTGAGGGACAAATTTCCGATCTCAGTATCTCTGTTACATGAGTTACCAAAATTCAGCAATAAGAATATTCAGTCAATTATTAAAGCTATTCCGCTCAGCTTAGTCATGGGGTTATTATTTTTCTTTTTATTCACTCGCGATATTTTATTTGCACATATATTTGGTTTGAGTGCCGAATTAGACGAATACCAAAACGCAGCAAATTTGCCATTGGCTGCAGCCAGTCTTCTTGCTGTGCCACTATGTCCAGCTATAGTTATGCAGTTTGAAAGATTGCGTACTGATAACTTAGCTATTGCAAGGCAATGGGTTCAGGCAATGACTGTGAAACTACTATTGTGGTTTTCTGTAATTGGACTAATATTACTTTTAATTCAAAATAGTGACTTAATATTTAGCGATCCAAAGGGTTCTAATTACCTAAGCATTTGGTTCTTTCCAGTGGTGTTATTAAGTGGCATAACAGTATTAGGTAATGCCGTTCTGATTTGTAATAATCAAGCAACTCTAGCCACCTCTTTTCAGTTGATCGTTCCTATTTTTGCAATTATTTTAGCGTATTTCTTTGGCGAATCACAGTTAGCGATAGTCGCCCCAATAGCAGGTTTAGTTTTTGGTCAAATTATTAATTTAGCTTTGTTGGTCTATTTCTGTCATAAAAGTGGGTTTCCATTGTCACCACGATTTTCCTCTATTGATTGGAGTAACTGGGGTCCAACATATATTTCGCTAGTTGCTTCTGCTGCAGTAGTCGGTCTTTCAGTTCCAATTACTTTGTATTTTTCAGCAAGATTAACTATTGGTTCCGTCTCAATCTTTTATATGGGCTCAAAGATTTTTCAATCTGTATCTATATTTATTTGCACAATTTTTTTATCCCTGGTATTACCATACTTCATTCAATTGGTTAATCGTGAGCGCAGAGAGTACGCAAATAGGATATTCGGAGATGCATTAATGTTGGGTGCATACATTTCAGTCCTAGCTTCGATTTTGTTTTTCTACGCAGCTCCCGAGCTTGGTAAATTTTTATTCTTAGGTAAAAAAATTGGGATTGATCAATTAAATGATCTTATTTTAGTTATTCAGATTGGAGCTTTACAATTACCATTTTTTGTTATTTCTGTAATAGCCGTTAAATATCTTATAGCTCTAAAAGATACCAAGGCTATTTTTTTTGCCACTCTTGTGGGGCAGATCATTAATATTTTCTTATCATGGTTAATATCAAGTCAATCTTCAAGTGTAGCATTATTGCCTATAGGATCAGCTTTTGGTTTGGCGTCCTCTAGTTTAGTTCTTGTTTTTTGGGCAAAGGCTAAAGCAATAATTAATTGGCAAAGACTCTATTGTTTATTTTTAATACTATTTGTGTTCGTAACAATTATTTCAAGTTTGTTTTTTTTAAATAATTTAGCTTTAATATTTAGCTTTAGTATTTTTATTAGTCTACCTCTTCTTTCTAGGGCTTTAAATCATCAAGTAAAATCTGGCTTACCCTATATATGAGCGATCAATCTTTATCTGACAATGTGGACAAAATTGTTGTGGTTTCTGCTGTTCCTGAAACTATCATCGCATTTATGTCCAGCCATCTTCGGTTGCTTAGGAATGTATATTCAGTGAGCGCTGTATGTGGAGGGGTCTCCTCTATCCCCATTGCAAAATTAGTTCAGAATATTAGCTATGTAGATATTTCAATTGAGCGTAAGATTGCACCGTTAAAAGATCTTGTTTCTATATTTCGATTGATCCAATTTTTTAGATCGCATCAATTTACTCTGGTTCAATCGATTACACCCAAGGCCGGTCTCTTGAGTATGTTATCCGCATGGATCTGCCGAGTTCCTATTCGCGTTCACGTATTTACTGGTCAGGTATGGGCCACCAGAAGTGGTTTTTCAAGATGGTATTTAAAAAGTTTTGACCGTTTGATAGCTATGTTAGCAACTTCACTTTTGGCAGACAGTCTTTCTCAGAAGAAATTTTTAGTAGCTGAAGGTATTGCCAGTAGTCAGGATATTCAGGTTCTCGCTGATGGCTCAATCTGTGGTGTCGATACTCTACGGTTTAGTCCAAACGAGGGGGCCAAGAAGAAGATACGGTCTCAATTAGGGATCTCTGAAAATGCCATTGTTGTATTATTCATTGGGCGCCTTAAGAAAGATAAGGGCGTGCTGGATTTAGCCCGCGCCTTTGGAGGGCTTCAGTCTGAGATTAACAATTTATATGCTGTATTTGTGGGTCCAGATGAGGAGAATTTAGTAGAACAAATTTCAGAATTAGCTTCATCTAGGGGTGATAAACTGAGACTTGTAGGTTCTGTAAATAATCCTGAAGATTTTTTTGCTGCTGCAGATTTTTTATGTCTACCGAGCTATCGAGAAGGGTTTGGCTTGGTCACTATTGAGGCGGCTGCAGTGGGTATCCCCACTCTAGCATCTCGAATTTATGGAATAACAGATGCAGTTGTAGATGGAGTTACCGGAATATTGTATGAGCCTGGTGATTTAGTTGGTCTTTCTAAGGGTTTGCAAGAGATGTTGATGGACCCAATTATGCGTCGGGAGATGGGTAACGCTGCTAAAAATAGGGCGTTGGAGTTATTTCCGTCTTCGCGAGTTGTTGACGCTCAGCTACATTACTACCAATCACTTATTCAAAAGTATAGAGATCATGCTTAAGCGTCTCTTCGACATGTCTGTATCCGCGCTATTACTGATAGTTCTTTTACCCATTACTACTTTAGTTTCTGTCTCGATCCGATTGAGTATGGGCGGACCAATCTTCTTTTGCCAAATTAGACCAGGACTTAACGGCCATCCGTTCACGATATATAAATTTAGAACAATGTCTGAGCAGGTTGATACAGTAGGAAATACGTTGCCTGATGGGGTTCGTCTAACTAGTTTGGGACGTTTTTTGCGCAATACTAGTCTAGATGAGATCCCGCAGTTATTCAATGTATTAAATGGAGATATGAGCCTCGTGGGTCCTAGGCCTTTATTAATGGAGTATCTCCCGCTTTACTCTGTCGAGCAGGCTAGAAGGCATCTTGTCAGGCCTGGTATTACAGGATGGGCTCAAGTTCATGGACGCAATACAATAAGCTTGGAAGATAAGCTCTCTCTTGATATGTGGTATGTAGAAAATGCATCATTTATATTGGATATGAAAATTTTATGTATGACAGTGTTGAAGGTATTGCGTAGAGATGGTATTAATGCATCTGATGCTGACACTATGAATAAA
>Ga0114975_10002277_pt1 | contig 13183 bp, 21 predicted proteins | sample S_130626_EF_Meta_FD_87031 | JGI IMG/M metagenome (GOLD analysis project Ga0114975, IMG submission 87031) | Freshwater microbial communities from Lake Simoncouche, Canada to study carbon cycling - S_130626_EF_MetaG | ecosystem: Environmental > Aquatic > Freshwater > Lake | place: Lake...
GAAACAATTACTAACAGAGGACGCATATGACAAAGCTGCTGAAACACTTTAAAGATGTAGTTATTGGTATCTCTGAAGGTATACAGATGTTCAAAGCCTATAAGGTAGGTAAAGTAAAATGAGCAATTCTGTAACACTAAAAAATCTTGAGAGTGCGTTAGCTGGCGAATCCATGGCTCATATTAAGTATCGTTACTTTGCAAAGATTGCTCGTGAAGAGGGTTTCGAAGATGTTGCAAAACACTTTGAACATACCGCTGATCAAGAAATCAAACATGCATGGGGTCACCTTGAATTGTTAATCGGCAAGCCATCCACTAAGGAATGTTTGCAGAAAGCAATTGATGGAGAGACTTATGAGTATACAGAAATGTATCCACAGTTTGAAGCAATTGCAGTTTCAGAAGGAAATCTACATGCAGAAAAAGAAATGCGTGGACAGATTCAAGAATCTTTTGAACATGCAGAAGCATTCAAAGCTGTGTTGGCAAAAGCAGAAAAGCGTTTTAATGCTTTGAAGAAAGTGGAAGAGCGTCATGCTAATGCTTACAAACAAGTCTTGGGAGGTTTATAATGGAACATGTATGCGTAGTCTGTGGTCACGTCCATGATGAAGCAATCGAAGGTAAGTGGGATGAACTTCCTGCTGACTTTGAATGCCCAGAGTGTGGTGTTGGCAAAGATGAATACGAAATGATCTAAATCGTACGAACATTAGGGGGACTTCGGTTCCCCTAAATAGTTTGTATGAAAGCAAAATTGTCTCCAAACCTAATATCGTTCGTAACAATACGACGTGGGGATTGGGTCATGAAGATTTCAGTTTACAGAACTAAAGAAGTGTTGGTTGTTGCTCAACATTATTTTGAAACCGAGAAGTTTGATATAAGACACTTCCATGATCAGAATGAAGCAGCAGATTATATTGAATTTTTAGCAAAGGATGAATCGTGAATATAAAAGTTTTTAAGATGATGAATGGTGAAGAGATAATCGGTGCTGTTACTGCTGGTTCCGAGGTTGGATATTTCTTGGAGAATCCAGCAACAATTATGGTTCAACAAAATGAACAGGGACAAGTTGGAGTAGGACTTGCTCCGTATATGCCATATGTTCAGGGTAAGGTTTACATCTATAAATCAGCCATCTCCTCAGAAGGTGACCCAGAGCCAAAGATGGCTAAAGAATACAATCGTATCTTTGGCTCAGGTATTGAGGTTGTCCCAGCCAGTGCCCTAAGTGGGCTCAAGATAGTCTCCTAAAGACCCTCTAGGACGTCCGTAGGGACGTTTTTAGGCTCTCCTCGGGGGTTTACCCACCCCTACCAGCCCAGCGTCTCCTAGGCTCTTTAAACCCCTCAAAAGAGGGGTTTTTCTCATTCTAAATCAACAACTTACGTGCTCCCTATAGGGGGAGGATTCCCCTCAGATCCGTAGGGGATTGCAGGAATCCCTTTACTTTAATTCAGATTGGGCGTATAATTATATTATGATGATTGAAAAGGAGCTAAAAATGTCTGTAGTGTTTAAATCCAAAGCTGAAGTTCGTGCCGAAACCGAGAAGCAAGTTGCCTTGTTCCTCAAGAAAGGTGGTTCTGTTGAGATCGTGAAGTCCCGCAAAGCACCTAAGCAAACAATGCGTTGCAAAGTGTCACGTGGTTTGGTTACTGGTACTTCTGGTTTCGCAACTGGAATGCCACGTAAGTCTACTTTCGCTTTAGTTTAATTTTTTAGGAGACCCTAATGTCAAACGAATTCAAATCTTGGGAAGAAATGTCTGCGTTGGAACAAGCCCAATGCACCTATTGGGATATGTATAAAGATGCATATGGGGTTCGTCCACGTGGCATCGACACCAGCACTTGGACGCTGGAAGACTTTGATGCAGAATTCGAAGTCTTGGGTAAAGCCATCGATCGCGAAGAAGCAGATCGCAAAGAACGTGAAGCCGAAGCCATGACGAAGTTTGAAGCACGTGTTGCTGATCTCATCGGTTCTGGTGCAGGCGATCGTGAAACCGCAATCCGCTGGATTCATGATGCCGAAGATACAAATGGCGATGAAGAATATCTTTGCTACTGCGTAGGTTTACCGTATGGTTACTTTCGCAAGGTAGCATAAGAGGTGGTCTTACTGGAGGGATATCCGTGGCAGACCTTAAACAGCCAAAACAGCAGCAGTCTATTTTTGCTGGTTACAGACTATAAAGAAAAACCAGCATTTTTTATGGAGAATGTATGAGAGTGTTTCAAGAAACTACGAAGGACTGGGTCGGTAATGTTACCAATCACATTTACTATCTTACTGATAACAAAGAGAAGATGGTTGCATTCTATAACGTGAATACAAAACAGATAAAGAAGTTTATCAAGCCAATTCGTTTTGATACTCGTCGTAGAACTTTCAAAGAACTCAAACACATTTGACTTGCAATAAAGAATGGAGTATAATTATATTATGAACGTGAATCAATTCCTCAATAGTCTTGCCGCAAATGCCTCTCGCAATTTCAAGATCGAGCAACTAAACGCAAACAGCGATAACGAAATACTGCGAGAGGTCATTCGGCTAGCACTAGATCCCTTCACTCAATTTTACATTCGTAAGATTCCGAAGTACACAAGAGGTTCTCCAGAGAACACCATTAGTTTAAAAGAAGGTATGGATCTTTTGTTTGACTTGTCAAGTCGCCTTGTGACTGGTAATGCTGGCATTGAACACCTGACTTCAATCCTAAGCAATACATCAGAAGATGATGCTAAAGTTATTGAACGTATTATTCAAAAGGATTTAAAATGTGGCGTCCAAGTATCAACTGCAAACGCAGTGTGGGGTGGCTTGATTCGAGAGTATCCAGTAATGCTGTGCAGCGGATTCGAACAGAAACTGGTGGACAAAATAAAGTACCCAGCATACGCCCAACTAAAGATGGACGGGATGAGGTTCAACGCAATCGTCAGAGATGGTAAGGTAGAATTCCGTAGTCGAAATGGTAAAGAACTAAACCTACTTGGCAATCTCGAGAAAGAATTCGTAGCACTTGCTGGCGAAGTTGATTGTGTCTTTGATGGGGAACTACTCATTATGGATGACATGGATTATCAATTCATGGATCGTCAGACTGGTAATGGTATTCTTTCTAAAGCCAACAAAGGAACTATCAGCGTCAAAGAAGCAGCAATGGTGCATGCCACTGTATGGGATGTAATTCCTTACGCTTACTTCACTGATGGTTATTGTCCAACTCCATACTCAACTCGTTTCTCTTCACTTGAGGTTCTGATCAACAAGCAGGGATCTAAAGATAAAAAGATTTGGTTGGTGACAAGCAACATCGTTCAGAATATTGATGAAGCAAAGGTTCTCTTTGAAGGTTATCTTCAAGATGGACTTGAAGGGATTATCCTCAAGGATGGTTCTGGTGAGTGGGAAGATAAACGTGCAAAGCATCAGATCAAATTCAAAGGCGAACTAGAATGCGATCTTAAGATCGTTGGCATTGAAGAAGGTCAAGGTAAGTATGCAGGTATGCTTGGCAATTTGATTTGCGAATCAGCAGATGGAGTTGTAAAGGTATCAGTTGGTTCTGGACTTACAGATTCGCAACGCAAAACATATGGTCAAGAATTAGTTGACCGAATTGTGGCAATCAAGTATAATAGTCGTATCAAGAATAAGTTGGGAGATGAATCTTTGTTTCTCCCGATCTTTATAGAAGTCCGTGATGACAAAGATATTGCAGATTCTAGCAAGGATATTAAATGATACTTGAAATGTTAATCAGACCAAAGCGTCTGTTTGATGTAAGTAGTAAGAAAGATGTAAGTTCATACACGAAGTTTTTGAGAACTGGTTCATGGGGTCATGATGGTTGTCCATATGTTTTGGAATTTCCATATTTGACTATTCCAGATATGATCAAAGACAAATTGATTCATAAATTTTTAAAAGTGAAGAGAGTAACATATGAAAGTCGCAATTAATACATGCTTTGGTGGATTCGGTATCTCAGATGAAGCATTTGAGAAATTACTTGAGCGTAAAGGTATCGCATTTGACAAAGTTGAACCAAAAGAAAAGAGTCTGATCTCTGGTGTAACTTATTATGCAGCTGGACACTCTGGCGATGATGATCACTACCTAAGTGAATATGATTTCTGTAGTAATCGTTCTGACCCAGATCTGATTGCAGTCATTGAAGAAATGAAAGGCGAAGCAAATAGTTGGGCTGCAGATATTCGTATCGTGGAAGTTCCAGATGATGCCAAGTGGCACATCGATGAATACGATGGACTTGAACATGTAGCAGAAGACCATAGAACTTGGAGATGATATGTATGACATTAATGAAATCCGTTTGGCTCGTGCATTAGGTAGAACTATTGAAGAGGAACTAAAGAAAGGTAACAAGTTACCAGATGAAGTCCTCCGAGCATATGAAGAATTGTATAGGCATTGGCAGTATCAACTAGCAACGGAATTATCATGAGACGTGAACTTGACGAAGCACTCTGTGCAAAGTATCCTCTGATCTTCAAAGATCGCAATGCAGATATGCGAACCACAGCCATGTGCTGGGGACTTGAGTGTGGTGATGGTTGGTATAACATCATCGATACACTATGTGGTCTATTGACTTCTGATTATCGTAATGCGCAAAGTCAGTACGAATATATCAAAGATAAAGTTGATCAACCAACATATGGATTTAAAGATGATGGATCTCCAGCTGGTAAAATTATTACTCAAGAAGAGATTGATAAACGCAAGGTGAAGATGGACGAAGAAGCATTAAAGGTTCCAGTTGCTTCTCAGGTTAAAGAGAAGTTTGGTGGACTGCGATTCTATGTTCAGGCTGCAACTAATGAACACTATAAGTATATTACCTTTGCCGAGAGTATGAGTTATCGTACATGCGAATCATGTGGTGCTCCAGGTAAAACTTATACCGATGGTTGGCATACAACTCTCTGTGATATTCATGCAGACATGGCTGGTCGTGAACAGGAATATCAATCTGATGAAGGAGAAGAATAATGTTTTATGGTAAAGAAAATGTTGATAAACAATTCACTCCACTTCTAAACAAGTTACAGACAATGGATGTGTTCATATTTGAACCAATGCCAGAGTATAAACTAAACGAAAGGTGGACTGATGAATTCCGTATTCGTGATGGTCATACTAAACTCGCTGATGGTTCATGGGTAACTATTCATAAGATGACTACATATACTGAGGCACTACAGAAAAGTACAAACGATTTATATGATACTTATCTTAAAACTTCTCGTGAGTTGGATAAGTTAAAGCAGCAAAAGTATGAGATGGAATTCGGACTGCGTCATGCGCAGAAATCTTTAAACAAAGCACTAGCACTGGGAGTTAATAGCGATGAGTAAATTTATTTTGGTTGACACTATTTCTCAATACCGTATGCGTTACATTATTGAGGTGCCAGATAATCACAATGAAAATGAATATCCTTGTACTGCTGAACAGTGGGCAATGGATACGGTAACTTCTGAGCAGATGAAAGAGTTTTCTCAGCTTTGGATTGGTGAGTCTATCTTTAGTACCCGAGAGATCGCCAAAGAAGAAATCATTCCTCTGTGTGACAAAGAAAACGATTACTGTCAAACATGGGATGCTGAACAAAAGATGAAAGCATTTGTTACTGAGATTGGTTATAAAGGTGATTATTAATGTTCATATTTGACATTGAAACACTTGGGGTTGAATCTAATGCTGTGGTTTTATCTGCAGCGTTAATTCATTTCGACCCAGAGAAGCGTCCAACCTATCAGGATCTACTTGACAATGCATGCTTTGTTAAACTAAATGCAAAAGACCAAACGAAACGTCTTGGTCGAACAGTAGATCTTGGTACGCTGGAGTGGTGGCAGAATATGCATGAATACATTCGTGGTGTTTCATTTGAACCAAACTCAACTGATATTCTTGCAGAAGAAGCCATAACTATCCTACATAACTACATGAACAAGATACCAAATGCTCAGAAACAAACAATGTGGGCACGAGGTTCGCTTGATCAAATGGCAATAGATAGTCTATCAAAGAAACTTGACATGCAACCTATTACCAGCTATAATATGTGGAGGGATGTGAGAACGGCAGTTGACTTGCTTTATGGAACTACCAATGGATATGTTGAAGTTGAACATCCATTGTTTAATCGTGCAGCTGTAATCAAACATCATCCAGTCCACGATTGCGCACTTGACGCAATGCAACTTATGTATGGAAAACAACCTTAATGCAATTTTATACTAATGTATTTCCCTTTGGCGATAAGATGTTTGTCCGAGGAGTTGAAAATGGTAAACCCTTTGCACGCAAAATAGATTTCTTCCCAACCCTCTATGTTCCATCCAAAAAAGACGGCAGTCAATGGCGTACTCTGGATGGTCAGGTTCTTGATGAGATCAATCCAGGAACTGTAAAAGAAACACGAGAGTTTGTTAAACGCTATGATGAGGTGCAAGGGTTTGACATTTACGGCAACACAAATTACGTTTGTCAATACCTAAGTGATACATACGAAAGCGATATTCGTTTTGATATGGAGAACATTCGTGTGTTCTCAATCGACATTGAAACTGCCACAGAGAGTGGCTTCCCAGATATTAAACAAGCCAATGAAGAGATTCTGTTGATCACTATTAAAGATAGTCAATCAAAACAGATCGTCACATTCGGTTCACGTGCGTACGTAAACAAGCGAGATGATGTAAAATACATTCATTGTAAAGATGAACTCAATCTTCTCAAAGAGTTTGTCATCTTCTGGCAACAAAACTATCCAGATGTAATCACTGGCTGGAACACAGACTTCTTTGACATTCCATATCTTGTTCGTAGGATTGATCGTGAACTTGGTGAGTCATTCTCCAAGAAACTTTCGCCATGGGGTTATATCAATGAGCGTAAGACTTTCATTAAAGGTAATGAAGAGATTCACTATGACATCCATGGTATCTCTCAGCTAGATTACCTAGAACTCTACAAGAAGTTTACCTATCAGAAACAAGAATCCTATCGTTTGGATTATATCGCCAAAGAAGAACTTGGTGATGCAAAGAAACTAAATCCAGAAGATAACTTCAAAGATTTCTATACCAATCACTGGCAACAGTTTGTGGATTACAACATCCATGACACTGAACTTGTTGATCGTCTTGAAGATAAGATGCGTTTGATCGAACTCTGTTTGACCATGGCTTATAATGCCAAAATTAACTATGAGGATGTGTTCAGTCAGGTACGTATGTGGGATGCTATCATCTATAACCACCTACGTAAAAAGAAGATTGCCATTCCAGCAAAGAGTGGCTCTGGCAAAGACGCACAGTTTGAAGGTGCGTATGTTAAAGATCCTATCATTGGTTTGCATAAGTGGGTTGCTTCCTTTGACTTGAACTCATTGTATCCGCATTTGATCATGCAATATAATATCAGCCCCGAGACTTTGACCGAAGATAAGATTCCATGCACAGTTGAGAAGTTGCTCAACAAAGAAGTCGATACTTCATATGCACATCGAAGAAATCTTTCTCTGACTGCCAATGGTTGGTGCTATACAAAAGAAGTCAAAGGGTTCATGCCAGAGTTGATGGAAAAGATGTATACTGACCGAAGCAAATTCAAGAAGCAGATGTTGAAAGCTGAACAGGAATATCAAAACGATAAATCTAAAAAGAATCTACTGAAGGATATCTCCAGACTTAACAATCTGCAGATGGCTATGAAGATTGCTTTGAACTCAGCTTATGGTGCCATGGGTAATCAATACTTCCGCTACTTTGATTTGCGTATGGCTGAAGGTATTACCACTTCTGGTCAGTTGAGTATTCGTTGGATGGCTAATAAGTTAAATGCCTTCATGAACAAAACTCTGAAGACTGAAGGCAAAGATTTCGTAATCGCCATTGATACGGATTCAATCTATCTTACACTTGAACAACTCGTTGAGTCTGCCTGTGAAGGTAAGACTGATGAGCAGAAAATCAAATTCATGGATAAGATCTGTGAAGATGTTTTCCAGCCATTCATTGACAAAGGTTATCAAGAACTAGCCGAGTATATGAATGCTTACAGTCAGAAGATGCAGATGAAACGAGAAGTTCTTGCGGATAAAGGTATCTGGACTGCCAAGAAACGCTATGTTCTTAATGTGCATAACTCAGAGGGTGTTCAATACGCAAAACCAAAGATCAAGGTCATGGGTCTTGAGATGGTTAAGTCTTCAACACCAGCAGTCATTCGTGACAAGTTAAGAGATTCCCTCAATGTAATTCTACGTGGTAATCAAAGTGAACTACATAGTTATATCATTGACTTCCGTGAACAGTTTAACAAGATGCCAGTTGAAGAGATTGCTTTCCCTCGTGGTGTAAATGGAATGCGACAATACGCAGGTAGTCCAATCTACACAAAAGGAACACCTATCCATGTGAGAGGTTCTCTGTTGTTCAATCACTATCTAACACGCAAAGGTCTTGAGAAGAAGTATCAAGCGATTCGTGATGGTGATAAGATTCGTTTCGTTTATGTTTCGAAACCGAACCCCTTCAACGAAGATGTTATTGCGTTCCCTCAAGAGTTGCCCAAGGAGTTTGGTCTACATCAATTTATTGATTATGATAAACAGTTTGAAAAGACTTTCCTCGATGCACTTACATCTGTCATTGAACCACTGGGCTGGTCAGTAGAAGAAAAGTCATCACTGGAGGATTTCTTTGGATAACATTAAAGTAATCAAAACTGGAATCAATGTTTCAAAGATATTGAAGCAGTTGGAGAAGTACCCAGAAGATTGGGGTGGTCAACGCAAGATTGCAGAAGTTGAGTCATTGCTCGATCGTGGATATAAAGATGTTCAGGCTGGAGTATTGCAACTTGTAATGGGTGGCGTAGAAAAGATAGAGGACTTCGTTGGAGATACTGACATCTGCATACAAACTCCAGCCTATGACAGACACACAGAGATTATTGGTTTCTTAAAAAGAAACTTTGGAAAATTTTATCGTTGTGGTTTTCTATCACTGCCAGTGGGTGGTACAGTTGGACTACATATAGATGAAGGAACATACTACCACAACAAAGATAGGTATCATCTATCAATACAAGGTAAGTATAGATATTTCGTGGGGGATGATTACGTTGATGTTGAACCAGGAACTCTGCTATGGTTCAATAATAAACTTAAACATGGAACAGAAAACACTGGCGATTGCACTCGCATTACTTTCGTCTTTGATGTTCCGCAGAAAAAGTTGACTGCAAATAAAAAGTAGGGTATAATTATTAAAAGGATGGAAATGAAAGCACTAAAATTCTCGGCATCATGGTGTGGTCCATGTAAAGGTCTTGCAATGGTAATTGAAACTGCCAAAGATAAAATTACAGTTCCTATCGAGGAATATGATATTGATACCTGTGGATCCATCTCTGGAAAATATCACATTCGTTCTGTCCCAACTATGATTCTTCTTAATGATGCAGGTGCCGAAATCAAACGCAATGTTGGTTCCATGGACGAGAAGAAATTACTTGAATTCTTAAAGGGTTAATACATGAGCATACTAGACAAAATTAAAAAGAATAGCACGATTAAAGATTCTGCTATTCTATCACAATCAAAGTTCTTCACCAAGAAGGATATGATTCCTACCTCAGTGCCAGCAATCAACATTGCTTTGTCTGGTCGTCTTGATGGTGGACTCACTCCAGGACTCACAATGTGGGCTGGTCCATCGAAGCACTTTAAAACTGCCTTCAGTTTGTTGATGGCAAAATCATATATGGATAAGTATCCAGATGCTGCATTGTTGTTCTATGACTCAGAGTTCGGCACACCTCAGGCATACTTTGATTCTTTCGGTATTGATACTGAGCGAGTTATTCATACTCCGCTTACCAATGTTGAACAGTTGAAGTTTGACATTATGCAGCAACTTGATGGTGTTGAGCGTGGTGATCACCTGATCATTGTCATTGACTCAATCGGTAATCTTGCTTCAAAGAAAGAAGTAGAAGATGCCATGGAAGGCAAGTCTGTTGGCGATATGACTCGTGCAAAACAGATGAAGTCTTTGTTCCGTATGGTAACGCCACACCTGAACTTAAAAGATATCCCATTGATTGTTGTTAATCATACCTACATGGAGATCGGTTTATATCCAAAGGCAATCGTTGGTGGTGGTACTGGATCGTATTATTCAGCTGACAATATTTTTATTATTGGTCGTCAGCAAGAGAAAGAAGGAACTGAGATCATCGGTTACAACTTTATTATTAACGTAGAAAAGTCGAGATATGTTCGTGAGAAATCTAAAATACCTGTTACTGTATATCATGATGGTGGCATCAGTCGCTGGTCTGGTCTACTTGACATTGCTCTTGAGTCCAAGCATGTGGTCAAACCATCCAATGGTTGGTATTCTAAGGTAGACGATGATGGCGTTGTTGAAGAAAAAAAATATCGTTTAAAAGATACTGACAATAAAGAATTCTGGATGCCAGTTCTAATGCAAAAATCATTTATTGAATTTGTAAAGAACAAGTATCAGGTTGGTTCAACAGATATCCTTAAAGATGAAGATATCGAAGAAGAATTGGCTGCAATCGATGACTCAGAGTGACCTACGATACGTAACTGTGCAAAGCAAGACCACTGGTCTTGACGCAATAAAGTTGCTTGAAGAACCATATTCAGGTATAATATTTACTTACGGTAAAGTTAGTTTTGATGTAGATGACCCAACTGATCACCTCAAGATAAAGTTTGATTACGATATCTTGTTTGATCCAGCTGAGTCGCCAAACAATAATAGAAAAGGTTTTGTCAAAGAAGATTTTGAACAATACATTGGTGATCTACTTCAAGAACTACTTCACCAAGAGATAGCAAAAAACAACGTAACTTATACAGGTGGCATAGACGATGAGAATAGAACAGGCGATATTATCGAATCTGATTCAAAATGAAGAGTATTGCCGTAAGGTAGTCCCGCATTTAAAGAAAGAGTATTTCTCAGACCGAAAAGAGGCAGCGATTGCCTCTTTGTTAATTACATTCTTTGAGAAATATAATAAGCCAGCATCACTTGAAGTAGTTGCAATTGAGATTGGTAACATGACTGGTTTCACTGACAGAGAAGTTCCAGAGATGCAAGACTTTGCTAAAACTCTAACGAACTTTGAACCCAATGAAGAGTGGCTAGTAACAAACACTGAAAAGTTTTGTAAAGACAAAGCAGTGTATAACGCAATCCTGAAGTCAATTAAAATCATCGATGGTGGTGATAAGATTAATACTCAAGATGCCATTCCCTCAATCCTTTCAGATGCCCTCAGTGTTTGTTTCGACAACCATGTGGGTCATGATTACATTGAAGACGCACAATCTCGCTTTGAGTATTATCATAGGGTTGAGGAAAAGATTGCCTTTGACCTAGACATGTTCAATAAGATTACCAAAGGTGGTCTAAGTAAAAAGACTTTGAACATTGCATTGGCTGGTACTGGTGTTGGTAAATCTTTGTTTATGTGTCATGTGTCAGCTGGTGTTTTGATGCAGGGTAAAAATGTATTATACATAACTATGGAGATGGCTGAAGAAAGGATCGCTGAACGTATTGACGCAAACCTACTCAACCTAACCATGGATGAATTGAAAGTGATTGACAAGGATATCTTTGATGCACGTATTGATAAGATCTCCAAGAAAACTAAAGGACACCTAGTTGTCAAAGAGTATCCAACTGCATCTGCTCATGCAGGACATTTCCGAGCACTGTTGGAAGAGTTGAAGTTGAAGCGTGAGTTCATGCCAGATATTATCATGATTGACTATCTGAATATCTGTGCAAGTCAAAGATTAAAAATGGGAGCCAACGTAAACTCTTATACATATGTAAAGACAATTGCTGAAGAACTTAGAGGATTGGCTGTTGAATATAATGTTCCAATTATGTCAGCAACTCAAACTACTCGTTCTGGATTTACGAACTCAGATCCAGGACTTGAAGATACTTCAGAATCGTTTGGTTTGCCAGCCACTGCCGACTTTATGTTTGCTTTGGTATCGAATGAAGAATTGGAGCAGTTGAATCAGATTATTGTTAAGCAGTTGAAGAATCGTTATAATGATCCAAACTATTACAAAAGATTTGTTATTGGTATTGATAGGGCTAAGATGAAGTTATATGATGTTGAGGTTTCTGCTCAGAATGGACTTGCTGATTCTGGATCTAAAGATGATGATAAACCATTATTCGATAAAAGTGACTTTGGCAAACGACTACATAGTAATGGCAATAGTGGACCATTCAATGGGTTTAAGTTTTAAGGAGAATACAAATGGTAAGAGTAATTGTAGCTGAAAACAAATATGACATGACTCACATGCTGGGTCAGTTTCCAACCGAGAAAGATTATGATATCTTGGTTGAAGAAGACTGTGATGTTTACGCACCACCAAACTGCGATCTAGCAACGCAAGCAGAGTGTGATGTTCCAACAGATTGTTCCACCTGTGATAAAGGTATGGACGAAAGACGCATTATCTTTAAGTTCCGCAAAAACTGGTTTCCTAAAGAACAACAAGATGCAGCATACGCTGGTCTAAGAGAAGCTGCAGTTGAAACACAGAATCGTGGAGTTGCAGCTGGACCACGTCAGGGTTCTTTGGGTAATCGTCAATGGGTAACTGAGTATGAGTATGAGATGCTTGATCAGTTCCTGAAACCAACAGAGAATTTGTTTGGCGAAGATCCAATTGAAGAAGTGCGTAAGAAATATGAAGGTAAGAAAGATAGTGCATCTAATCGTGCACGTGTTTGGTCAATCGAGCGTGTAAAGAAAGAGAAGTTTAAATTTGAAGAGTGGGTTGATCAAATGAAACAACTCCCACCAGATGAAGCCAAAGAGAAAGCAGAATACGTAGCAGAGAAGTTAATCTGTATGACTACCTATGCCAACTCAGTAAACTCTGGCATTGCTGGTTGGTTCGATCGCTATCCACGTATTCCTTATGGTCGTGCAACTTCTTACACTCGTGATAAGTTTGACAAATTCCAAATGGCATTCCCATTCCTACAATCATTATCTCGTGGTTTCAAAGAGTTGATGCCTTGGAGATATGGTAATCAAATGGAAGC
>Ga0114975_10002280_pt1 | contig 13166 bp, 24 predicted proteins | sample S_130626_EF_Meta_FD_87031 | JGI IMG/M metagenome (GOLD analysis project Ga0114975, IMG submission 87031) | Freshwater microbial communities from Lake Simoncouche, Canada to study carbon cycling - S_130626_EF_MetaG | ecosystem: Environmental > Aquatic > Freshwater > Lake | place: Lake...
TGAAGAGCATTGCTCTGATTGAGAATTTAATTGGGAAGCCTATCGTCGCGCTGATACGCGAAGAAGACATCAAACTTGTAAGATTTGCCAAGTCATTTGGTTGGTCTGAGAAATGTCAAATATCACTATTAGACGGATCGAAGGCTTTTATCTACACCAATAAGGTGTGACAAGGGAGATGATATGGGTGGAGTCGTAAGCGAAGTAGGTGACTTAGGTCAAGGCGTTATCAATGCAGTTAGTGATGCTGGCGTAAGCATTGATCAGGGTGTACGCGATACGCTTGGTCCTAATGGTTGGACTTTGGCTGCTTTGATGGCTGCTGGTTACTACTACGCACCAGAGATCGGGGCGTATGTCAACGCAACTGGAAGCACAGTACCAGCATCGGCTGTCGTTGATTCTGGCGTAGTCGTCTCTCCAGTCACTAGCGGATCAGTAATTGCGACAGAATTACCAGCATTCGGCACAACGGCAGCAGGATCGGCTGCTGGAACAGCATTGGCTAACGCTGCTGCTCCTGTTGCTGAGACTTTAGCTCCATTATCTCCAGTCGTGCCAGCATTGAATTCAACAACTGCATTGAGCACCGTTGCGCCAGTAACTGCTGAAGGTGCTGCTGCTGGAGGTCTAGGCTCTACGCAAACAGGTTTATTGCAAGGCGCATACAACTGGGCTACTGCTAGTCCATCAAATATGCTGACGGCAGCTAGTCTTGGCTTAACAGCAGCCAAGGCTTTAGGCTCTAATACGCCAACATCAAGCACAGCAACCACTAGCGTTGATCCAGAGATCAAGGCAGCATATCTACGCAACCTAGAAGAAGCCAGAGCAACGGCTGCTGGTTTAGCACCAAAGCAGTTTGCTCCTTATGCTGAGTACAACCTTGGCATGGTTCAGCAATACATGAATCCATACGAGCAACAAGTCATCCAAGGAACTTTGGGTGACATCGAGCGTGCTCGTCAGGGTCAAATATCAGCAGAAGGCGCAGCAGCCACAGCAGCTAAAGCCTTTGGTGGTTCACGTCAAGGCGTAACCAGATCATTGGTTGACGAGGCAGCACTACGCAACGCAACAAATGCTGTTGCTCAATTGCGTAATACTGGCTTTGCACAGGCTCAGAACTTGGGTCTATCACAGCAACAACTAATGCAGCAGTACGAGCAACAAAAGCTCGATGCAGCTCGCAATATCGGTCTAGAGCGTTTGAATGTGGCGCAAGGCGCATTGAGCTTGCAACCAGCAAATATCGGTAGTTCGCAGACAACACCTCTGTACCAAAACACCACAGCTTCTGCTCTTGGCGGTGCATTGGGTGGCGCAACATTAGGCAAGTTAATCGGTGGAACGGCTAACCCTGAGTATGCTGGATATGGCGCTGGCATTGGTGGTTTGCTCGGTCTAATGTAAGGGGTAAATAATGGCAACAATGCAAGACTTTAGTGGTTTACTCTTTGGTGGTGGTGGTACTGGTCTAGAAGGCTATATCACGCCAGAGCAACAGCAAGCAATTCAGCAGCAGTCAATGTTGCAAGCTGCTTCTGCTTTACTTTCTGCTGGTGGTCCAAGCCGTACTCCGATCTCTATCGGTCAAGCACTTGGCGGTGCTCTGCAAGCTGGACAGCAAGGCTATCAGCAAGCACAGCAAGGTGCAATTCAAAATCTATTGACTAAGCAAAAGTTAATGGAAGCAAAGCGCTTAGAGGACTTTCGAAAGGCGTTGCAAGAACAACAACTTCAACCACAGCAACCATCTGGAGAAGTAACAACCATTACGCCAGAGCAAGCAATATCTGCTGGTGGAATGCCTGCTGGTCCTACCGTTGCGCGTGCAAACTTAATTGGTCAACAAGTCAGAATGCCAGCGCCACAAATGTCTGAGCAAGATATGTTGTATCAAGACGCAATGAATAAATACAAAATTGCTGAACGATATGGAATGTCTGAAGAGGCATCTAAATATCTTGAAAAGGCTCAAAAGATCAAGCCAATGGAAAAGGTATCAGGCGCACCATTTGAGGTGACTGACGCAACGACTGGTAAGCCAATCATGGTGCAACAGTTTGATACTGGTCGTCTTCAGACACTTAGTGGCTACGGTCCTAAGAGAGATGTTGTATTACAAAGCCTTGGCGGTAAAACCGTTGCGATTGATAAGTCAAAACTTGCTGGTGGCGAAACATATGCACAAACTCTTGCACCTCAAGTCGTTGGTGGTGCAGAGGGTGGCTACTATGTTGTTGGCGGTGGAGGTGGTGGTGTAGGTGGTGCTCCAAGCGCTGCTGGTGGCGCACCAAGAGGTGGCGCTCCTGCTGGTCAAGTAGTGCCTGCTGCTGCACCTGCTGGCGCACTTCCTGTTGCTGGCGCTCCAGTACCAATCATTGCTGGAACTGGCGCAAAGCCACCAGAAGCATTTATGAAGGCATCACGCCAACTAAATGATCTTCGTGGTGCTATTGAAGATTACAAGACAGAATTGTCTTCTGGCGTATGGGTTCTACCTAAAAACATTCCTATCCCATTTACTGATTCTGGTATGCCATTGCCTGCTGGTGAGGACACCGCAAGGGTTGCTGGTAAGTACAACTCATTGTTAATGGGTGTTAAGAACCTGTACGAACTTGGTGCTTTAACTGGTCCTGACATGGCAATCATTGAGCGTCAGTTAACTAACCCATCTTCATGGACTGGTTTACTGACAAGCAAAAACGCAATGAATGCTCAAGTTAAGGTGCTGGAAGATATGCTGGATCGCGCAGACAAGAATCTGTCTTCGTCTTACAAACAACAAATGCCAGCAGCAGCTACAACGCAAAAGGTTTGGAAATACAACCCGTCTACTGGTCAACTTGAGCAAAAGTAAGGTTTTATCATGGTTCAAAAAGTAACAGTACCAGACATAGGAGTCGTTGAGTTTCCAGACTCAATGAGTCCTCAAGAGATCGTCAAGGCTTTGCAATCAATGCAAGGCGTGCCAGTACCAAGACAACCAAAGACAGTCACCGAGAAGGTCTTAGCTTCTCCTGTTGGTGGTGTTATTCGTGGCTTGCGTGACATTCCAGACGCTGGCGCTCAACTGTTGACACGAGGATTAGAAGCTGTTGCACCTGCTGGCTCTAGCATGGAGAAGTTCATGCAAGAGGAACGCAAACGAGTTGAAGACATCAACCGCGAAGCTGAACGCGCCTACCAACAAGATTGGCGCATGGGTCAGATGAAGCCAAACGAGTTTGATGTTGGTCGCGCTGTTGGTGGTGCTCTGGCTACCGCAATTCCTGCAACAACGGCTGTTAAAGCTCTTGGATTAACAACTGCACCTGTGCGTGCTGGCGCTGTCTCTGGCGCTGTTGGCGGTGGCTTACAGCCCGTCCTTGAACCACAAGATTCATTTGCAGAGCAGAAGGCTACGCAAGTAGGTTTAGGCGGTGCTCTTGGTGCTGGTGGTGGATACCTTGGTGACAAGATAACTAACCTGTTATTTGGTCGCGGTACAGCTCCTGCTGTTGGCGGTGCTGGAGCTGGAATACCTAGTTCTGCTCAAGCAACTGTAAGCGCCACACCGACTGCTCAAGTTACTGGTGGTGGCATCAATTTAGGCGCTGTTGCACCTGAGTCTGGAGCTGCCCTTACTGCTGCTCAAAAGGCAATCTTAGAGCGTGGCAAGGCGATGGGATTCAAGACTACGCCAGCACAAGAGACTGGCTCACGCTCACTTCTCCAGATGGAAGCGCGTATGGAGTCAAGCCCATTCACTTCTGCGCCATTCAACACCATCAAGACTGAGAACCAGAAGGTCTTAAACCGCGCCACAGCTCAAGCCATTGGCGTGAACTCTGACGAGTTAAGTAACCCTGTATTAGCTCAAGCACAGCGTCAGATCAGCGATGTCTACAAAAAGGTGGCAACACCAGATGTACGCAAAGTTGATGGCATGACATTTATGAACAACATTGATCTTATTGACAACGCTTTTGAAGGTCTTACTACTCAGCCGTTGAAGACAAACATTCTTGTCAAGCAGTTACAAGACTTGGCTTTAAAGGGTGAGGCTAGTGGCGTACAACTGCAAAACCTGTCTTCCAAGATCGGCAAGCGTGCTAAGAATGAGATGACTACCGCAATGGGTGATCGTGAGCTTGGCTCTGCTTTATTCCAACTCAAAGAGATGGTGGACGACGCTTTATCTGCTGGACTCAGTAAGGCAGAGCAAGAGGCATTTGCTACGGCTCGCAACAACTACCGCAATCTAATGACGATTCGCACAGCGTCTGGCGTTGTCAATCCATCGTCTGGCAATGTATCTGGTTTGAACTTAGCGTCTGCCCTGACACGCAAAGACCCACAAGGCTTTGTGTTTGGCTCTAACCAGACACCAATGTACGAGGCTGCAAGGTTTGCACAGGCATTTAGACCAATCGTCGGTGACTCTGGAACTGCAACTCGCTCGATGGAATACTCGCCATTGAATATGCTGCTGTCGATGCCAACCAACTTGGCTGCACGCGCCTACACATCAGCACCAGCAACTTCTGCCTTGGCTAGAACTGCTGGCGGTACTGGCTTGATGCCAAACGCATTGGAGCAAACTCAGGTGGAAGCATTACGCAAGGCTTTGCCAATTACTGGCGGTCTTGGACTCGGTGGACTTTTAGGACCGTAAACCTATGCCAGCTAATAAATACTCAGACTCTCTCTTGATGGACGCATTGCGTGGCTCTCTGAGCAACGCTGAGTCATTTGGTCGTGGCTTTGCTGTCGCGCCTGTCGGTCTGCTTGGTGACATCGAGGGCTTGCTACGCAAGGGAGTGAACTTCTCCTTTGGTCGTGGTGGCGTAAATGTGGGTGAGACTCCAGTCCTGCCAACTACCGAAGGACTGCTGTCTTCTATCCCACGCATGACAGCACCACGCATGGAGACGGCAGGTATGGAGCAGATAGGCTCTGCTGCCAATCCTAGAGGACCAATCAACCTTGGTCGCGCTGTGGCTAGTTTGCCTTCTGATGTTGCTAGGGCTGGTAAAGAATTTATGGCTGCTGGTCAGCCAGCTAGGGTTGTGCCTCCAAGTGTCGTAAGACAAATGGATATACCAGTCAATTTGCCGACAAGTCAAGAATTCCTTAATGCCGTTACGCAAGAATCTTCTGCTGCAATTACGCCAGAAGGTTTGTTGATGAACTTAAAGCGTATGCAGTCACCTGAACAGTCTGGTATGGAGTCTGTAAGAACTGGCGTGTTTTATTTACCAGAAGGTCAGGCAGCAAACCTTAAACATTACAAAGGTAAAACTGGATACGGTGGAGCTGAACCGATTGAAGGACAAACACTTTATAAAAATCCATTATTTATAAAAGGCGCTACTGGTGGTAAAGCTCCAGAAAATGCTTACGATTCTTTATTGGGTAAAGGCTCATATGAGCAAATGCGTAATGATGTTTTAAAGTCTTATGGTTACAACTCCAATCAACCTCAAAAGATAGAGGCTATTCAAGGATTACTTGAAAAATACAATGGACTTGATGCTGATGATGCCTACAACATGGCTTACAACATAGTAAGTAATAGCAAGGCTGGAAACACATTACCTTATGCAGTACAAGAAAACATTGTTGCCAATGCTGTGCGTAATGCTGGACATGATGCAGTCCTTGGGTACTCTAAAGGTCGTGGCGATAAAGGTGAATTTTTCTCTGAGGTATTTGATGTTAGAGAAAAAGCATATCCAACACCACAAGGTGATTACGAATTGATGCCACAGTTTGAAGGTCTGCTTAAGTAGCATCACCATAAAAAGCAGCAATCAACGGGTCACGCTTAATCTTGCGTCTTAGTTGGTTCTGCTTGGTTAGTCTTCTTTCCTTTGCGTCTGCATCTTCTTTGGCTCGGTGCTTACGCAACCTTGAGCTGCTACTCACAGGCTCTGGCTTATCTGCATCGACTCCAATCCCGTAGCGGTACACAGCAGACCATTGCGTCACGCTGGTCTTACGCCACGACTGGATATGCACCTTGTTGTCCTTGCGTAGCTTGGCGATCATGTCACGGCTGGACCTGACGGTGCAAAATAGTAACGCAGCCAGCTCAACAGCCGTGTATCCCTTGTTGGTGATCAGGGCTATGAGTCGTGGCAGTCTGACGGCTTTCATTCGTCCTTGTCCAGACTGGTGTAGAGCACTGCAAGGATGACTGCGACACCTATGCAAGCGCCAGTAAAGAGTAAGACAAACAATGTCAAGATGCTATGTAGTGCTTCAATCATAGTTAAGTGCCTTTAGTTTTAACTCGATATTCTTGGCTGTCTGCTCAATCTCGCAGCCCCCTTTGCCGTAGGCTATACACTCGTGTACCTGCTTGTCGGTGAGGGATACCCACGCTCTTTTGTAAGTCTGGATGTCGTCGTCGTCCTCAACCTTGCGGTGAGGGACTGAGATGCCGATTGGTCTTGTCATACAGTCTTCTCTTTGAGTATTGATTTAAGCTGCCATTGAGCTGTTGCTTCGTTATGCCACGGTCCAGACATCTTCATTGCACACATACCGCCAAGCTCTAACACATACCAACCATTTTCTAAAAACCTAACAGCGTATCTCATGTATTTTTCTCCTTATCTGTTTATTGCCCATATAAAAAAGCCAATCATAAAAAACAAAAAAGCGTTGTTTAAAACATCAATTGTCATGTGTTCTTCTCCTTTAATTTGGCGCCATTTAGTACGCCCCATACAAACATCTCAACGGCAAACTCTGTGATGTTGTCCTCTTTGATGCCAGTAATACCGTGACTCTCAGCCTTTTGAAGCGCAATTACATCAAACGATTCTCTAGGGATTGGGAGAGATTCTTGCTTTAGGTCTGTCATGTGTTCTTCTCCTTGAGTTCGGCTTCAATTGCTTTTTCATATTCCCAACCATCACTTTCAAGGCAATCTTCAAATTTTCTGTAAAGTTTTAATCTTTCCTCATTCGTCAGCCCTACCCATGTGCGTTGTTGTGGTGGCTGATATTGTTGATTTACTGTTTGTCCATCTACAAAATCAGAGCCAACAGCAGAACAAATTTGGTCAAAAATACTCATGTCTTAATCCTTAATGCCGTGAGCGGCTGTTGCTTCTCTGCCTCTGCGATGGCTTGTTTTAGGTAGTGGTGCGCCATACCAATTTCAACATAAGCATCACCGTATGATGTTTTATCTCTAATTGCACGAGCTAATTCGTCATACGCTTTATCAATCGCCTCAAGCGCTTGTTTCATTGCTTCTATGCTCATGTGTTCTTCTCCTCAATGACTCTAGCCTTGCGTGACTTTATCTCATTCATAACAATATCGAGTGCCTTCTCAAGCTGGGCGATGGTGGTGATGTCGAGCTGTGCGTCGTGCAATTCCATGCCGTAATTGATCGCCATCAGCTCTGATGCCTTCGCCACGAATCTATCTTCACGGTTGATACCGCGACGCGATAACTCCAGCAAGGCATCCTGACCTTCTTTGATCTCTTCTACATATTCATGCCCAATGCCAAGCCTTGAGAGGGCTTCTGAGACATTCAGAGCAGAGATGATGGAGTCGATGTCGTAGCGCTTTGCCTGACCTGTTCTAAGCGCTTCCAAGGCAGAGTGGTTCTTTATCTTTAGATCAAGAACAGCGCTGCCAGTAGCGGAGACTGGCTTAAAGCCATTGATCACCCATGTGGCTACATCGAGGCGTACACCTTTGGGTTTGTACTTTGACTTCTTTCTCATTGCTGATTCCTTTTAATCAGTCCAAGTCCTACGCCAAAGATAAAGCATCCAATAGAGTGAACTGCAACGCTATCTAGAAAACAGATTAAACCGATGCCAAGTATTAAAAGCAAAAATCCAAGGTCTAAATTTTTCATTGCTGTGCAATCATTTGAGTCTCTAACTCTTTGACGCGAGCATTTAACTCCTTAACGCTCATCTCCGCAATCTCCAGCTCTTTACCGTGTGAGCGTAGCGCCATCTGCATCCCAGCATCGTATCCAAGCATTGCACCTTTGTGCGCAGCATCTCTTACCAGTTTGGCAATGTCTTGTGGCGACATGATGGCTGTTCTGCCTTCTACGCGTTTCAAGTAACCAAGAACTATCTCTTCAATTTTCTTTTCTACTGACATATTAGTTTCCTGTTGAGATGAGGGCTGTAACGAGACCGATGGCTACGCCAGCAAGGAAGATAAAGACGCAATCAACAAGGCTGATCTTGTTGTCTTGGTAAGGTCCATCGACTTCAAAGTTCTCGGTGTAGTTTTGGTGTTTCATTATTCGCTTTCAGAGTTAAATTGTGTGAGGGCTTCTTCGCAGATGTGATCTACGATGGATTGCATAAGAATGTGGGCGATGTCAATGTCACCGCAATAGGCATTGACCAGATTCATGCACGCTGGGAAGTCTGGCGCTTCCCCGTGATTGAATTCTGCGGGTTCATATTCAAGGAAGCAGACGAGAGTTACATCTTCGACTTCGCAGGTAAATTTGTATAGGGTTTCGGTCATTGTGATGTCCTTAAAAGATGGGGCTTTCGCCCCGTTGAGTTGATTACTTCCAAACTGAATAAGGTTCACCGCCAGACAATGCAATATCGTAGGCAGAGACAATGCGTGGTGGCTTTGGATTAAAAGCGCCAGCACCTTGATCGAAGAAGTCTTCGCGCAATGTATCAAGACCCTTACCGCCAACTTCTACCAAATTAAAACCGACTGCAACAGTTAATACATTAAGTGGTGCTTTGCGTGAATTTGAAAATTTTTGCATTTGTTTCTCCGTTGTGTTGTTGATGAGTGAATCATATCAGATTTGACTAGCACATCAAGAACTATTTATTAGACCCTACAACTTTGTCGGGTATTACCGCCATAAAATCTATATTGACAGGGTGTAGTTTCCCTGTCGGCTGTGCCTTATGTCTCCGCAAGAGGTGCAGTTGCCTTGATAGGGGATGGGTAAGAGGACTCATCCCCTTTTTTTGTCTGCCTTGTTGAAGTAGTCAATTCTAGGTTAACATACTCAGCATGAACTACATAACCGAAATAATAGAACGCGCTGAGAAGGCGGGTTTCAAGATGTCCGATATATGCCGTGAAGCTGGCATAGATCAGGCTCAGATGTCTCGCTGGATAGCGGGGCATACCGTACCCCTTATCACCAGCATAGAGAAACTCAAAACCGCAACAGATCGCTTGATCGCTAATCGCATTGCGTCACTAGGGGTCAAGAATGATTAGACAGCTTGGGATTGACTGCGGGAATAGTGGTGCTATCGCTTTAATCGTCGATGGCGTATTGGAGTCAGTAGTTGATATGCCCATTGTTGAAATTAAGCGTGGCAAAACTACTAAAAAACAAGTATCTGCTCAAGCCCTTGTCGGTGTCATCAAGGAGATGAACCCGACGCAAGCAGCAGTCGAGAAGGTTGCCTCAATGCCAAACCAAGGTGTCAGCTCTACCTTTGCGTTTGGACGCTCTGCTGGTGTCATTGAAGGCGTATTAGCAGCGCTTCAAATACCCGTGTCGTATGTCCAGCCAGCAGTCTGGGCAAGGACTATGAACAAGGGTTATGGCAAGGATGCATCTAGACACCGCGCAATGGAGTTATTTCCAGACAAGCAAGAACTCTTTAAGTTGGTCAAGCACGACGGTCGCGCAGAGGCTGTGCTGATCGCAATGTGGGGTACTAAGCAATGACACACCAAGAGATTAAAGAGTTAGCGGGTCACAGGGCTGTATCACCTTGGGTGATGAAGCTGGTTGGTGATGCTATTGCAAAAGAGCGTGAGAAGTCTTTTCGGCTTTGGATGTTACTAGACGATGTGGATACCGCAGATGACATTGCCAAATCAGATGATGCTATTTATCGCAATTTATGCAGACAAGCGCATAAAAAAAGATGGGATGTATTGACTGGAAATGATATAGATGACGCAATCAGAGCAAGGGGACAAGCATGACAGACTTTGGTTTTGGAATATGTACATCCATTATTGGTGCTGTGATATTGGCTTGTACTTGGGCAATATCTGCTTCAGTTATTGCGGACGAATGCGAAAAGATAGGTCAGTTTTATGTTGCAAAAAGAGTTTATGAATGCAAATTGAAAGAAACCAAATGAACGAAGAAGAACGCAACGCAATGCGCGAGCATATTGTCTGGCTTACCTTGCAGCTAGAGAACACCAGAAAGCAAGTTAAGTTGCGTGACGAGCTGCTCAAAGAGATGCTCAACCCTGACGAGCTGGGTCACGCTGTGACGCAAGAGATTCGAGGACGCATCTACAACATTTTGTACTTACAGGAAAAAGAATAATGATCAAACTACGCCCATCGGCAGCGACACGCTGGCTCTCTTGTCCAGCATCGGTCAAGCTCTGTGAGAGCATTCCCTACACGCCAGCAGGTGAAGCAGCGCAGATCGGTACTGCCATTCACGAGGTGGCTGAGACTGCATACCTCACCAACGCTTCTCCCTACGACTGGATCGGACAGACGGTCAAGGACATTGTGATCACAGAGCAGAACGCTGACTTTGCAGCAGCTCATGTGAACCACATCAGGGACTTGGAGTTAAGACTTGGAAACCTCAAGGTTGAGCAGTATGTAACTGCATACAAGGACAAGGACATTGACCTTGGCGGTACAGCCGATGTCATTGCATGGAGTGACGAGAAGTCAACGCTAGTCATTGCAGACTTGAAGACTGGTAGAGGCTATGTGGACGCTGACTCAGACCAGATGAAGATATACGCCATCGGTGCGATGCGTCACACCAAGACAGAATTCCAGAACATCGAGATGTCGATCATTCAACCGATACACGGTGAACCACGCACTCACAAGATTACATTCAAAGAGTTGAACGATTGGGCTGCAAGCAATCTCACACCAGCGATACAAGCAATAAGACAAGGCGACACCGAACCAACTCCGACAGAGAAGGGTTGCCAATGGTGTCCAGCAAAGGCAATCTGTCCTGCGCAACGCAAAGGCTTTGAAGTCATTGCTGCTACGCCTAATCTTGCTGTGATGTCTAAAGAAGAGATGAAGGCTGTGGTGACTACGCTGACACCAGAACAGATCGCAGACCTGCTAGAACGCGCACCGCTTGTTGAGAAGTTCATCGATGCAGTCAGAGACCACGCAGTCAAGCGCATCGAGGCTGGTGAAGTCATTAAGGGCTGGCAGATGCAATCAAAGCGTGCATATCGCAAGTGGATTAACGAAGCAGACGCAAAGAATCAACTTCACGACGCTGGTATCCCAGCAGATCAGTTGGTCTCTAGCGAACTAATTAGCCCATCTGAGGCATCAAAGCTCTTATCAAAAGAGCATAAAGACTTAATTGACAAGCTCACAGCGAAGGTGAGTAGTGGTCTCACCCTTGCGCGTGATTACTCTTTAGGTCAATAATCCGATCCCCCAAACAGTTGCAAACAAATGCAACATTTTTTTAAACTCGAAAGGCTCAAATGCTTAATCTATCTAGTTCTTCTGGCGGTGGTAACTACATCCGCTTTATGCCAAGCGCAAACGCATGGCTCAACTCAAACAAGGAAGAGTTCACACCAAAGAAAATGGTTGTCGATACAGACTCACTCCAAACAGGTTGGATGCACCTCGGAGAAGGTGTGCGCGACTGGCAACCAGATGTGTCGGTGGGTAAGAAGGGTGCTCAACCGTCACCAGATCACAAGCGTGGTTTCTCAATCAAGCTCTACAACAAAGAGATGGGACTCGCAGAGTGGTCAGCTAACGGCACAGGTCCAAACATGGGACTGGAGAAGCTGTGGAAGGCAATCGAGGCGGGTCAAGCAGCCAACGCAGGGAAGTATCCTGTAATTGAGTACAAAGGCTCGACGCTAGAGAAGATTGGAAAAGGCACGACTCGCATTCCTAACTTCGATCTTGTCTCTTGGATTGATCGTCCTGCTGGTATGGATGCGGTGGACGATGGCACGCAATCATTTGATAGTGACGGCAAGATCACGATGGGTGCTCCAGTTGCACCACAACCAAAAGCAGCGCCTAAGACTGCTATGGCTCAGGCAGTCGAAGACAACGAGATGTTTTAACTCTTAGGAGAGACGGGGCTGGCTGAAAGGTCAGTCCCGTTTTTTTTCCTCTATGGAAAACACACAAGAATTTTGGATGCTGCTTCTTATTGCGTTGGCTCAAAGGGTCTACGAGTTGGAGCAGAGATTAGAACTATTAGAAGGATTAGAAGATGAACAAGATTGAATTCGGAGATTGTCGAGAGACGATGCGAAGGTGGGCTAGTGAAGGCGTGAAGGTTCAGACTTGCGTGACAAGTCCTCCTTACTTTGGCTTGCGTGACTATGGACACGACGGGCAGATTGGATTGGAAGATACACCAGATCAATACATTGAGGCGATGGTCGAGGTGTTTAGTTGCGTTAAGAATATCCTTGCTGACGATGGAACTCTTTGGTTGAATATTGGAGATAGTTACGCTGGCAACAATTCACAGGCATCTAACAACGGCAGAGCAGGTTTTGGTAACGCAAGAGAGCGCGTAGTCAATAGGACTGGCGAAGGTTTAAAAACCAAAGACCTTATCGGTATTCCTTGGATGCTTGCATTTGCGCTACGCGCAGACGGCTGGTATCTACGCCAAGACATCATCTGGCACAAACCTAACCCTATGCCTGAGAGCGTTACAGATCGTTGTACCAAGGCGCATGAATACATCTTCTTAATGAGTAAGTCTCCTAAGTATTACTATGACCACGAAACCATCAAAGATCAAGTAAAGCAGGATTGGGGTACGAGAGATAGATCAGACGGCAAGTATCACAACGAAGGTTCTGGTCTTCAACCTCATAGTGGTTTAGAAAAATCATATGAAACCGCAAACAAGCGTAGCGTCTGGACAGTTACCACTAAGCCATACGAAGGCGCACACTTTGCTGTATTTCCTACCGACTTAATTGAACCGTGTATTCTTGCTGGCGCTCCAGTTGGCGGTGTAGTGCTCGATCCATTCATTGGAAGTGGCACGACGGCACAGGTCGCACAAAGCCTTGGTCGTCAATATCTTGGGTGCGAACTCAATCCAGAATACGCGCCACTCCAAAAGAAACGGCTCGCACAACAATCTCTAATACTTGAATAAGAAGGACAAGAATGCAAGCCGAACAA
>Ga0114975_10002281_pt1 | contig 13164 bp, 7 predicted proteins | sample S_130626_EF_Meta_FD_87031 | JGI IMG/M metagenome (GOLD analysis project Ga0114975, IMG submission 87031) | Freshwater microbial communities from Lake Simoncouche, Canada to study carbon cycling - S_130626_EF_MetaG | ecosystem: Environmental > Aquatic > Freshwater > Lake | place: Lake...
CTCTACCACTTATTGCATCTGTTACTGTTTTTACTGAACTACTTATTGATGTAATATCAGTTGCTCTTGCCGATGCTAAACTTGCAGAAGTTGCAAAAGTATCGGTTACTGCTTTAACTGAACTACTTAATGAAGTAATAGAAGCTGCAGTTGCACTTGCTACTGATGAACTTACTGCATATCCTGCCGTTTCAATTGTATTTAATCTACTTGCTACTGATGAACTATGTGTTGTTACATTACCAAATCCGGTAATAGTTGAAGAACTTATTGCTCCAATTACATTTATTGAACCTGTTATATTTAATGAACCTGTTACACTCATTATATCATCTGAAGTATCACCGAATTTAGTTGAACCACTTGTGAATAATACTGATGAAGAAATTGTTGTTATATGAAATTCGTTTGCAGTAATTGTTCTAAACGTTACATCCGATGTTGGATTAACTGCTTGTCCTAAATTAGTTGCTACTGAACCGCTTAAAGTTGAGATTGAAGTTGCAGTTGCACTTGCTACACTTGCAGAAGTTGCGAATGTATCTGTTACTGCTTTTACTGAACCGCTTAAAGTTGAGATTGAAGTTGCTGTTGCCGATGCTACACTTGCAGATGTTGCAAAAGTATCGGTTACTGCTTTTACTGAAGCACTTACTGCTTCTACTATTACTAATCTACTTGCTACCGATGAACTATATAAAGTTGCATTTCCTAAACCTGTTATTGTTGAAGAACTTATTGCTCCTGCTGTGTTAAAGTCTCCACTTGCATTTGAACTTAATGTTCCTACTACTACTCCTGTTCCTGGATTAACAATTTTAATTGAACCCGTTGAAATATATAAATCTCTAAAAATTTTTGTTTCTGAACCTAAATCGTATAAATTACTTGCACCAGGTATAATTGAACCTGTTATATTTATGTTACCACTTATGAATTGAGAACCAGTAAAATTATTTGTTGAAGAACCATCCATTGTTGGGATGCCATGAGTTAGCATCTGAGAAAATGTAATTGCCGAACTACTAATGCTAGTTAAAGAAGTTGAATTTAATGTTGAAACTACTGCACCTGCATCTACAAATTTAATTGAATTTTTAGAAATATATAAATCTTTCCAAACATGATTTACATCACCCAAATCAAACGTATTATCTGCTGATGGGATTAATGAAGAACTTAAAGATGCTACTACATTTACTGTATCAGATGAATTATCACCAATAGTAATTTTACCACCAATTGTTAAATCACCACCTACATTTGCATTTCCAGTTACATTTAATGATGAAGCCGATACCCAACTTGATGCTGATACCGATTGTCCTACGAATACGGATGATGTTCCAGCTGCTGCTAATAAGATGTCACCAGTTGCTCCACCAATTTGTAATGTGTTTAAATCGGTGTTTACATATGGTTCACCAAATGCTAACGAACCTGATTTCTGTGCGGTCGTACCGCGTCTAAATTTTAATCCCATTGTTTGTTTTTGTTTGTTTTGTATTTATCATTCGAGACATTGATGTAAACTTTATTGTATTGTATAGTAATAAATATATGATTCTTATTAAGAACTTACTTTATTTTCTAAATCTTTTATTCTTTTTTCTTGTTCTTTTACAACTTCAATTAACAATCCTATAATCTTATCGTAATCAACTCCCAAATAGCCAGTATGTGATTCTTTTACTAACTCAGGTAATACTTTTTGAACATCTTGTGCTATCACACCATAGTCATGTTTACCTGCTTTAAACATAGATTTATCATTCCAATCAAATTCAACACCTCTTAATTGTTGTACTTTTTGAATTGGGTTAGATATTAATTCAATGTTATCTTTTAATCTTTCATCTGATGTTGCATATGCAGTTACATCACCTGTCACACTTAGCGAACCACTAATAATTTGATTTTGTGTAAATGTATTTATTACACCTAATTTAGCGTATGTTGTATATGCACTTGAACTATACGCCGAAGCACTTGCATAAGCACCATTTGCACTATTTTGAGCAGTAGTTACATTACCAATTACTATATTTATAGTTGTGTAGAAACTACCACTATAAGAACTTGCTGATTGGAATGCTCCCCATGCACTTTGTGAGTTAATTAATACACTTGCAGTTGTATTATTGATAGTTGTATAAAAACTACCACTATAAGAACTTGCCGATGTATACGCTCCCCATGCTGATGCTGAAACAATTGTTATATTATTACTTTGAGTTGCATCAGTTTGATATATGGATGCACTTAATGTTCCTACACTTACTGTTCCTATTCTACTATTTAATGAAGAACTAAATGCAAATAAACTTCCAGTCAATTCACTAAATGATGTTGAACCTGTTTGTAATAAAGAACCCGTTATAGTTAATATATCGGTTTGTTCATCACCTATAAAAGTTGAACCACTTGTTTTAATTATTGATGAACTTTCTATAATAGTATGCAATTCATATGTATAAATTGTACCACTAACATATAAATTACCACTTGCAGTAATATCACCTTTTATATTTTGAGAACCACTAAAAGTATTACTTCCAGTTGTTGCAAATATAGCTACTGCACTTGCACTAAATGAAGTATATTCTGCTTTACTTGCTGATATAGAAGTTGCTAATGAACTACTATACGCACTTGCACTTTGGAATGCTCCCCATGCACTTTGTGAATTTATTAATATATTAGAATCTACACTTGAACTATATAATGTTACATTTCCAATGCCATTTATACTACCACTAAATCCTGCCGATGCCGTAATTGAACCCGTCATTAATAGACCACTTGCTTGCGATGAATTACCTGCATTTTCTGTAATTCCTGTAAATGTAATAGTATCGATAACATGAATACTCTTTGATGTATCACCTTTTATTAATATATTACCCAATGTACCTTGTGTTGTATATTGTAATACGGGTAAAGTTGCACCTACTAATGTAGTTGCTACCAATGTATCACAATAAACCGTTCCAGAAGAACTAATATTATTAGAAGATGTAATATTATTAAATTTTACATTTGATGTAGTTGTTAATCCACTTACAATCGCACTAACTTGTGTTCCTATATGTGTAAAATCAATCCCAGTTTGTCCAAATGTATCGTTATGTGTTAATGTACTTGCACTAATTCTTGTATCAAATGATGCACTTAATCCGGTATATGGAAAATATATTAATTCATATAAACTTTTACTAACCGATGAACTATATGCTGCACTTGCACTTGCAATTGATTGGCTTACTGAACTTACATTACTCCAAACATTGTTATAAATACTTGTACTAACCGAAGAACTTAATTGTGAAATTGAAGAACTTATTGAACCACTTAAACCGGTTGTACTATATCCATCACCATAAATATTTTGATGAATACTATAACTTAATGCGGTTGGACTTGGTGCAAATATTGCATCATATACCGAAGCACTTAAAACATTAACTTGATATTGTGAACCACTTGATAAACTTGCACTTAATCCTGTTGTTGGAAAATATAATGTATTATATACACTTTGTGAATATGAAGATGCACTTTGAAATGCTCCCCATGCACTTGCACTTACTATTGATTGAGATACGCTTTGAGTTGTATCAGTAAAATATAAAGATGCACTCAAATTAGAAATATCAGTTGTTGTACCTATTTGTATTTCACTACCTTTTTTACCTGCTTTCCAATAATCACCACTTACATCCCATAATAAAGAACCTGTTATATTACTTGCACCAATTTTATCAGTTACCTCAATACCACCATCTACTGCACCACCTGCATCTACTTGTATTACACTTGCAGATAAATTTATAGTTGTTGCATTAATTGTTGTAGTTGTCCCTCTTACTAATAAATCCCCTTGAATTGTAACGGATGAACCTGTTAATTCTATTGCAGTTTTTAAAGAAGATGTATATGATTCAATTGAAGTAACTCTATTATTAACTGAACTACTAAATGTTTGTAATAATCCTACCGAAGTTGAAACACTTGCACTAAATGAAGTTAATATACTTGATGTACTTTCTAAATTAGTTACTCTTGTATTTACTGAACTACTATCATTTTTATATTGTGATGAACTAAACGTTAATAAAGATGCACTTACATTATTTAAAGATTGTGAAGTTGCAATATAAGAACTGCTTACATTTAATAAAGATGCACTTACATTAGTTAAAGATTGTGAAGTTGCATTATAAGATGATGTAATAGATGCGGTAAATGAATTAACACTACCACTATTCTGTTCTAATGCATTTATTCTTAATTGATACGATGCTGATGAATTATTTAAATTACCAATTGAACTAGATACTGATGCGGAAAATGTTGTTATATTAGTACCATTAACCGAACCACTTAATGAACCTGTAATTGATGTAATATATGCTGTTTTCCAATACGTTGTAGTATTACCCAAATCAAATGTTGAATTAGATTGTGGGATTAAAGATGAAGAAAGAGATGCTACGACAGTAACTGTATCTATTGCATTACTATCACCAAAAGTTAAATTACCAACTATTCTTGCATTACCACTTATAAATAAATTTCCACTTGCACTTATATCACCACTAACTTTAAAACTACCACTATTTGTTTCGTTTAATTTTGTTAATGTAATTACATCCGTATTTGTATTGTTGCCAAGTTGTAATGATTGGGATGTGGTATTATAGAATAACTCTCCGTTATCTAATGAACCACTTGTTCCTCTTCTAATTTGAAATAATGCTGCCATTTAAATATTTTATTCTTTTTTATAAATATCAATTTTAATTAAAATCCAAATCTACTATATCTGCCGCTGCACACGCTACATATAATTCAGCAAATGAACGGGCCGGAATATTATTTCCATCCACATCATTTAATTGTGCACTACCTAAATCTATTACCATTCCTGTCAGTCCACTACCATCTCCTTTAAATGCAGAAGCGGTTACTGAACCTGTTATCTGCATAGAACCAGTTACACTCATTATATCATCACTACTATCACCAAATTTTGTACTACCACTTGCAAATATAATAGATGATGAAATTACTGAAATATTGAATTGAGTTGCGTTGATTGAACCCAATACAGTTAAACTACCAGTAATTGCCGTACTACCACTTAATTGAAAATTGTTATGTGTAATTTGAAGGGTATCGTTAATTGATAAACCACTACCACTCAATGAACCACCCGCATCGATATCACCATCTGTAACTACATCTCTAATTACATATAAATCTCTTTGTATTGTAATATCTTGTGAAACTTGTATTGAACCGGATGTAATTGAATTTGTTGTTACTATCGTTTCTACTGACTGAACTGAACCGGATTTCTTAAAGTATAATTTACCATCATAGGTATTTATTGCTACTTCACCAAAGTTAATTGAACCCGTATCAGGAACCTTACCAGCAACGGCTGAGCGTTTTAGTATAATGTTTTGAGCCATATGTATGGAAACGTTTTATATGTTATCTAACAACGAAAAAAGGTACTATATAGTACCCTTATAAATATGTTAAAATAAATTAAAACGAAATAATATAAATATTAAAAATCCCCCACTTTATAAGGTGAGGGATTCTATATATTTTATTTTATATTTTTATTATGCCCAAACACCTGCATCAGGACCTGCTGCAAATTGAGTATAAATTGATGAACTGAATGATAATACATCACCGATACCATATACACTACCACTAAATCCGTTTGCTGTTGTGATATTTGCTATCGTTACATCATTATATCTAAAATCAATTGATTGACTTATAGTTGCTACTTTGTAAAGAGAACCACTACCTTGAATGTATCCGATTGTTCCTACAAATGGGTCAGAGTTAAAATCAAAATCATCCGGTCTCATTGATGCTGTAACACCACTTAAGTTACTACCATCACCTCTGAATGAACCTGTGAAATTACCACTTACTGCACCTGCAAAATATGTGTTACCATCAAAGTTTGCATTACCATTTATTTCTAACTGCCCAAATGAACCTGTTCCTAAAATATTAATTGAACCAGTTACTTCCGCACCTGTTACAACAATTTGTTGGATTGTTACATTTACGCCATCATCTTTTTTAAGGAACACTCTACCATCTGCGGTGTTTATACCCAATTCACCAAGTTGTAATTGGCTGGTTGTAGGTACTTTAGCCGCTAAATTTGAACGTCTTAATAATACTGATTGTGTTACTGCTGCTGTCATATATTTGTTTTCCCTTTTACTTGTTTGTTATTAGAATGAACCACCATCAATTGTTGTTTCTAATATTGTTATTCTATAATTACTTGCACTTACCGATGTTGCTATTGAACTACTGAAATCAGAATACCCAAATGTTCCACTAATTGCTGTTTGAATTGAACTACTTACTACTGTCTCAGCGTTTAATTTAGTTTTAACTCTTGCATCAGTATAGTAAAGATTTGTTCCTTCTGCTACATCCGTAGTATCAAATCCTGTCTTATCAGCATCGTTTAATACAATTTGTGATGAACCACTTACTAATCCGGCAGGCTTACCAGTTATATTTGCAAAAGTTGGAGTACCAGCTGCTACGGAAGCACTTATTGAAGTTGCTACTGAAGCACTATATATAATTTGAGATGCTGCACTTGCACTAAATGAAGTTGCTACTGAACCACTTAAAGTATTTAAAGCAGTTGCTGCACTTGAACTATAAGCTGAAGCAGATGCGTAAGCACCAGCTGCACTTGCAGAATTTGCGGTAATATTTGTTGTTTGAGTTGAATCGGTTGAAGCGATACTAGCACTTAATGCTACTCTTGCTGCATTACTTGCACTAAAATCAGTTGCTACCGATGAACTTAATGAAGCTACACTTGCTGCACTTGCACTAAATGAAGTTGCTACCGATGAACTGAATGTTCCGGTTACAGTTGCTACACTTGCTGCACTTGCACTAAATGAAGTTGCTACACTACTACTAAAATCAGAATAACCAAATGTTCCACTTAATGCTGTTTGAATTGATGAACTAAATACACTATCACCTGTTGCTAATAATACTTTATATTCACTATTTTTAACTCCCGCTTTCCAATAATCGTTTGTAGAATCCCAAAGTAATGAACCAGTTGCTGTATTAGGTGCGGTTACATCTTTAACATATAAGCCACCATTAGTTGCACCAGTACCATTTAATTCTATGATGTTATCACCTAATTGAATAGTAGTTGAATTAACCGAAGTTGTTGTACCTCTTACTAATAAATCACCTTGAATTGTTACACTTGAACCAGTTAATTCAATCGCCGTTTTTAATGATGATGTATATGATTCTAATGAATCAATTCTGCCATTTTGTGTGTTACCATTTGATGCTAATGAAGCACTTACTGAACTTAATGAAGAACTAAATGAACTACTTATTGATGTTACATTTGCTGCACTTGCACTAAATGAAGTTGCTGCACTACTACTATAAGCCGAAGCACTTGCATAAGCACCCGCTGCACTTGCAGAGTTTGCAGTTATTTGTGTATCTTGATTTGCATCTCTTGTATAAATTGATGCACTATAAGAACTTGCACTTGCATAAGCAGCCGCTGCACTTGCAGAATTTGCAGTTATGTTTGTTGTTTGAGTTGAATCAGTTAAAGCAATTGATGCACTTAATGCTACTCTTGCTGCGTTACTTGCACTAAAGTCAGTTGCTACTGATGAACTAAACGTTCCACCTACTGAAGCTACACTTGCACTTAATACTGAAATATCGTATGCACTTGCACTAAATCTAGTATCAAATGATGCACTTAATCCAGATGAAGGGAAATATATTTTTTGATAAATTGATTCACTAACAAATGTTGCTGCAGATGAACTATATGCTGCACTTGAACTTGCGAATGAATAACTTACTGAATTTGCGTTACTCCAAACATTCTGATAAATACTTGCACTAACAGATGAACTATATGCTGCACTTGCACTTGCAAATGAATAACTTATTGAATTTATATTTACATTACTAAATAAGTTATCATAAATACTTGCACTTACTGAACTACTTAAAGCGGCAATTGATGAACTTACTGAACCACTTAATACTCCAATTGAAGAACTAAATGAAGCACTTAACCCAGTTGAAGGATAAAATAATGTATTGTATACCGATGCACTTAAAACATTAACTTGATATTGTGAACCACTTGATAATGATGCACTTAACCCAGTTGAAGGATAAAATAATGTATCATTTAATGCCGATGCTGCTGATGCACTTAAAACATTAACTTGATATTGTGAACCACTTGATAATGATGCACTTAATCCGGTTGAAGGATAAAATAAAGTATTATTTATTGAAGAACTTAAAGCTACTCTTGCTGCATTACTTGCACTAAAGTCAGTTGCTACTGAACTACTAAATGTACCACCTACTGATGCTACACTTGCACTTAATGCCGCTATTTCATAATTACTTGCAGAAGTTGATGTTGCAAATGAACTACTTATTGAAGTTACACTTGCACTTAAAGCAGTTTGAGAAGCTGCACTTGCACTTAATGAAGTTGCAAAAGATGAACTATTATTAGTTATTGCATTTGATTGCGTTGCATCAGTTAAGTAGATTGAACCACTTAATGTATTTACATCTGATGCAATACTAGCACTTAATGCTACTCTTGCTGCTACACTTGCACTATCAGTTGTTGCGATTGAAGCACTTAATGTTGTTTGAGAAGCTGCACTTGCACTTAATGAAGTTGCGATTGAAGCACTTACATTATTTTGAGAAGCTGCACTTGCACTAAATGAAGTTGCTACTGAAGCACTTAACGCAACTCTTGCTGCAGTTGAAGAACTAAAATCAGTTGCTACTGATGAACTGAAAGTTCCACCTACACTTGCTACACTTGCACTTAATATTGTAATTTGATATGCTGAAGCACTATCAGTTGTTGCTAATGAAGAACTAAAATCACTATATCCAAATGTTCCACTAATTGAAGTCTGAATAGATGAACTAAATACATTATCACCTACTGCTACTAATACTTTAGCTTCACTTCCTATTTTACCAGCTTTCCAGTAATCAGTAGTAACATCCCAAAGTAATGAACCTGAAGTAGTTGAACCACCACTTGCATCTCTTACTTGTATACCACCATCAGATGTTCCTGCTGCATTTAATACTAATATATTATCTGCTAAGTTAATTGTTGTTGAATCAACTTGTGTAGTTGTACCTTGTACTGTTAAACTACCTTTAATTGTTACATTTGAACCAATCCCTGAACCACTTACACTTACTGCACCATCAAATAAAGATTGAGATGCTTCTAATTTTGTAATTTTATTTGTTTGTGTATTATCAGTTGTTGCAATTGAAGAACTTAAAGTTGAAATTGTTGATGCTACTGAACTACTTATTGAACTTACACTAGCACTTACTGATGTGATTGAAGCTGCACTTGCACTAAATGAAGTTGCTACTGATGAACTAAAGTCACCAGTTACACTTGCCACCGAAGCACTTAATGCTGATATTTGATATGCCGATGCACTATCAGTTGTTACTTGCGAAGCACTAAATGCAGTATACTCAGCTTTACTTGCTGATATAGAAGTTGCTAATGAACTACTATATGAAGATGCACTTGCGAAAGCACTAGCTGCTGATGCACTATTTGCAGTTATATTTGTTGTCTGTGTATTATTAGTTGTTGCAATACTTGCAGATAATGCGATTACATTTGCTGCACTTGCACTAAATGAAGTTGCTACTGAACCACTAAAATCTCCAGTTACACTTGCTATACTTGCGTTACTCGCACTAAATGAAGTTGCAACTGATGCACTAAATGTACTAATGTTACCTGTTAAATCAGGAGTTGTATTACCATCGGCACCTAATAAGAATAATGTGTTACTACTACTTGCATAGAAAGGAACACCATTCAACATAGTTCCGTAAATAGAAGCAGAGAATATAGGAGCTACTGCACCTTGTAATACTCTGTTTGCAGCTACTACTGAGCCACTTTCTACTGCCGCAAATACTAAACCTTGTCCGTTAGTTACGCCTGTTAATTTACTTGAACCGGTAGCTATTAAAATCTCACCTTTTTGAAGTGAGCCGGTCGCTGAAGATAGTCTATCTAAACTACCACGTCTATTCTTAATGATTTGTGCCATAATTTTATTGGGGTTACTCCTTTACTAATAATAAGTATAAAAAAAGTTGCATTCACCTAAGTTGCAACCTATTTTTTTTAATATATTTCTTTTTTTTTTAGATTTTATTCTACCACTCTCCACCATCCGCTACCGATGATGTTACATACACCTCGTAATCGGTTGCAAACGTTGTATCTACCGTTGATGCCATTGTAGAACCCGATGTGAAGTTTGCGTTAAATATATCAATCACTTGTTGTGAAGATGATATTACACCCGATGGTAAGTTTGATGTTACTGCTCCAGTTTGTATTTGTGTCCAACCATTTGAATTTCCTACATTTGCCGTATCAGTTAATACAAACATTGTAGAATCATCTTGTTGAAAAACTACTAATCCTTTATATACATTTGCCAAAGATAAGGCGTAACGAGCAGTTTGATTAGCTAATGCAAATCTTGCATCAACCGGATCACTATTCGTTATGTTAAACCCACCAGGTAATATAATTGCCATTTCTTATCTTTCTATTTATGTTAAAATATATGTTATACTACTTCCTGCACCACCTGCTTGCAAAGTAGTTGTTTTGTAAACTTTATATTGTCCAACCGTTGTTACTGCAAAAGAACCTAATACACCAAATCCACTTGTTGTAATATTTGATAAGTTTGATAGAGAACTATTAAATACTATATAATGGTATTTATCTCCTGTCCAACTTATTGTTACACTTTGTCCACTTGCAGTAGTTGTTCCTTTTACAATCGTTCCTATTGTTCCACCAATTGTAGTATCCCATGCACCTAAATTTTCTAATTCAGTTGCAGTAAAAGATGTTGCTGCACTTGCTCCGTGTCTTAAACTTCTAATCTTTGTATATGTAGTAGTTGTCGTTGATGTTGTTGTTAAATCAGGACTATTATCACCCGCAGTAGATGCGTAGTTTGCAGTTGCCGTTAAACTAATTGAAGTAGAGCCCGTTGCAGAACCTGTCACATAATAAGGTGTTGTTGTATTTGTTGTCACACTTGTCAAATTCCAACTATTAGAAGGATTTGCAGATGATGATGTAAATGTTATACTACCCGTTGCACCTTGCTCTATTTGATTTGATGTAGAACCTAGCTGAACCGCCGTTGTTGGTGTTAATGTAGGTGAAGCAGGATTAGATTTAGAAAGTGTACCAGTTGTTGTAGTAGATGTTGTATACAAACTATTATCCAATGGAGAACTTGCTGTATATTGTAAAGTATATGTATGAGAACCGGTTGTAGTTGCACTATATGTTAATGATGTTCCACTACCAACTTGTGTTAATAGCGTTGCTCCTTCATATAAAGATGCACTTATTAATGTATATCCTTGATTATTCCAAGTTCCGTTAACCGAATATGCATCCGATACTTTATTAAATCTATCCGTTGCAAATCCACTTAAAGATGCGGCTACCGATGTTGGTGCAGTTGGTGTTCCAAAAATAAATTTAAGAACTCCATTTGTAAATGTTACTGCCGTATTATTATCAAAATCAGCAACCTCAATTCCTGTCAAATGTTCTACACTATTAGTTACATAGTTAATAAATCCACTACTTTGAGATAATGCCGCTAATGAACTTGCGATTGAAGAACTTATATATGATTGTGATGCTGATATAGATTGGCTTACTGCCTCTACTGCTATATCTGTTGCAAACGTAGAATCTAATGAAGCACTCAATTGTTGTAATGCGGCTGCACTTGCACTAAACGATGTTGCTACCGATGAACTTAAATTGTTTATTGTTCCACTTACTGAAGCACTTAATGATGTTACACTTGCTGCACTTGCACTTAATGATGTTGATACTGATGCACTCAATGATGCTAATGCCGCTGCACTCGCACTAAACGAAGTTGCTACACTACTACTAAACGTACCTGTTACACTTACTATACTTGCGTTACTTGCACTAAATGCTGATGCTACCGATGCACTAAAGTTAGAAATGTTACCTTCTAAATTTATTACTTCGTTACCACTACTATTTAATAATACTAATGATTTTGAACCGCTTGCATAAAATGGAATGCCATCTATTATGCCAATATATTGTGATGCTGTTAATTGTGGTGCAACATCACCTTTCATTACTCTATTAACCGCTTGTATAGAACCACTTTCAACGGTTACAAAGGCAATAGAAGAACCATTATTTGCTGTGATATTTGATGAACCTGATGCAAATATAACCTCACCCTTTTGTAAAGAACCAGTTATAGTAGATAGTCTTTCTAAACTACCACGCTTTAATTTTAATATTTGACTCATCTATGTATCTATGTTATTATTAAGGTATTATATATAAGTATTAAAATTCTCCTTGATCAATGATTTGAGAAGAAGTAATATAAACTTCGTAATCTGTTGCGTATACTGAATTCAATGAAGAACTAAATGCATTATGTGTTGCACTACTTGCACTAAATGATTGAGATACCGATTGTGTATATGAATTGAATGAACCGGTTGTTACATATGTTTGTGAAAGTATTCCAATTGTTTGTGCTAATGAAGAACTTACAACTCTTGTTTCTAAATCACTACTCATTGTTAAATCTAATTGAACTACAAATCCTGCATAATTAGATGCTGATACTAAGTTAATTTGTGCCGATGAACTAACTACACCCGCCGGCAACGTTGCTGCTACATTATCTTGTATAATATCAATTACCGATTGTGAAAAGTCAGCACCAACACCGGCTGCTAATTCTAACGATGAACCACTCTCTATTTGTTTTAATCTTATTAAACTTGCCATTATTTATAAATATCGTTAAGATAGTTTTATGTATCCGTAATTAATTGTTTGAGTTGTTCCACTATTATTTGTTATACCAAACTTAAATACATTTGAAGTATTTGGTGCGTATGATGTTGGTGTATTTGCAATACTACCATTTGTTCCCACAATTTGGTCAGGCATTGCAGTTAAAA
>Ga0114975_10002284_pt1 | contig 13159 bp, 10 predicted proteins | sample S_130626_EF_Meta_FD_87031 | JGI IMG/M metagenome (GOLD analysis project Ga0114975, IMG submission 87031) | Freshwater microbial communities from Lake Simoncouche, Canada to study carbon cycling - S_130626_EF_MetaG | ecosystem: Environmental > Aquatic > Freshwater > Lake | place: Lake...
GACTCTATATTGCGATGCGGCATTTATTCATAAGAGGTAGTTACAAACCTTTAGGCATGTCAGGTGAAGCCATGATTGAGGCTTTAATGGTATTGAGACCTGAAATTTATGGTACCCTTTTTCACCCTGAACGTATAGAGTTAGACGGTTTATTGTATGTTTTTCAGCGGCTTCCCAAAGGAATTGAATCTTGTCGATTGATTCGCATGGTCAGTCGCGAAGGCTATGCAGAAGCTGGTTTTCCCTCATTAATTGCTCCAAAGAGAAAAAGGAATGCCTATAGAATTGATGAGGAGCAAATGTTTATTGAAATGACGAGAGGAAGAAGTGATATTTATGATATCATGACGCATCTTACCTTTTTATATATAGAGTCAGAAAAAATCAGGAAGAATAGCATCGATTTTAAGGGAGAAAAATCAAAAGAATGGTTGTTTTTGGAAAAATGGGTATTAGAAAAGAAAGATGAGAATCATGCAGATCTTCCCGTTGCTTATACTCATCTCAGTACTATTTTAAGAAGAACCTATCAGGAAACTGTTTCTGCTTGTCATAAATTTGAATCCGATCAAAATTTAAATTCTTTATTCGAGATAGTTTATTGGATGGGAGCCCTTTCCCTGAATGAATCCCAATTAAATATCGATCGAGAAATCAGTTTCTCTGTCGCGCTAAGGGAACATATTGGACATCATTTACATGGGGAATCATGGGCTCAGAATATCAAACTTTTTCTACAGAAAAATAATTTATTCAACAGACCTATTCATTTGATTAGCGCTAATATGCATAGTGTTATGAATAGTCTATACGCTCAAAAGGCTTTAGCGGGTACCTTTGCTGACGATACTTCTATGGAGGAAATAGCTAAAATATTGAGTATGGAGGAAAATGGTCATTTGCGAAGGGCAGTTCACGAATATGCTATGGAAAATGGTCTCCATCCGATAGAAGATATTTCGGGTACTAATATTCCTGTTCAAATTATAGATCTGCAAAAAATTAAGTCAAATATAGGGATAAGTAATGAAAAACCATTGCTTTTAGTGATGGATTATGCTTTTGGGGAACAGGCGTATGAAACTTTCGATGAACTTTTTAGACCCATGGGAGAAGATGCCACCTCTAAAAATTTGTCGTTTGCTTCCGTTTCAATCATTGGTAAAGCAGGTATTTTAAAAGGGGGCAAAGGGGATATCATGATTCCCACTTCTCATGTCTTTGAAGGTACAGCTGATAATTATCCCGTTGATAATGATCTTACAAAAGCTGATTTCGAAGGGAATAATCTGGGTGTTTATTATGGTCCAATGGTTACTGTGCTTGGAACTTCCCTTCAAAACAAAGAGATTCTCAGTTATTTTTTACACTCTTCCTGGCGCGCCATAGGTTTGGAAATGGAAGGCGCTCATTATCAAAAGGCCATACAAGCAGCCTCTAAAATAAGGAATAATATACCCATGGATATGCCCACCCGATATGTTTACTATGCATCGGATAATCCTTTAGAAACTGGTAGTACTCTGGCATCGGGGAGCCTCGGATTGGAAGGGGTGAAACCAACTTATTTGTGTACGGAAATAGTGTTGCGAAAAATATTTGATTCGCTGGAAAAATAAAGCCAGATACTACGAATCCAAATAATAGTCCATCGAAACAAAGACTTTTTTGATACGGAAATGGATCAGCTTGGCTAGTGACCTGCAAAACTAGCAGCAATAGCCATGGTGATTTTACGTCCTATACCCATTCAATTTTTATCCTATCAGGTAATCTGAGTTTACAAAATCACATTATAATGTGATTTTATTGTTTATTATTATTGGAATTTGTATTTTTGACGCGTAAATCACATTATAATGTTAGTTAAGGATCTTGGCGAAGCAATAAAAAGCAGGCGCAAGGAATTGGATGTAACCCAGCCTCATCTGGCTGAATTGGCGCAAATAAGCATTAACACCTTGTACAAATTAGAGAAGGGACGAGGTAATCCTTCTTTAGAAGTGATACATAAATTGTCAGAGGTGCTGGGAATGGAATGCATTTTTCAAGTAAAAAAAAACCATAACTAAATGCGAACATTAGAAATATACCGCAATGGCATTTTCGCAGGACTGCTCATCGAAGAAAATCGGAAGCATTATATTTTCAGATACGATGAAAAGTATTTTTTAGATAATAATAATCCCGCTATCAGCTTAACACTGCCAAAAACACAAATAGAATATAACAGTGAATGCTTATTTCCGCTTTTCTTCAATATGTTGAGTGAAGGTGTAAATAGAAAATTACAAAGTAAACATTTGAAAATTGAAGGGGAAGATAATTTTGGATTACTGGCCGCCACTGCACAATGTGATACCATCGGGGTAATTACCGTAAAACCAATCGTGACAACATGAACTTAAAAGAATTAAAATATTGTCCTGGAACATTGGCTGAAGGTTTCTCAACATACAGTCCAGGCTGCCTTCGTAACTTGTTCAACGGTAAAAAGGTTAACCATATTTTATCGTATGATCAGCCACAAATGAATGAAGAAGTAGCCGAACTCTTTATAGAAAATCGAAAGCGAATCTCTATTTCGGGGGTACAAGAAAAGTTAAGTTTTGTGCTGGAAAAAAATGTATTGCGGTTAACCAAAGAAGGAGAGCAAGGAACCTACATTCTAAAACCTATACCGGGGGACTTGAAAAAAGTAGATCAAGTACCTGCTAATGAACATTTGACCATGCAAATTGCCAAGCAGGTTTATGGCTTAAACACCTCAGAAAACGCCATCATATTTTTCCAAAATGGTTCTCCTGCATACATCACCAAACGATTTGATGTAAAAGAAGATGGCACCAAATGGGGCAAGGAGGATTTTGCCACATTAGCAGGAAAAACGAATGACAATGCTGGTCCAAACTTTAAGTACAAATACAGTTATGAGGAAGCTGGCTTGTTGATTCAAAAATATGTTTCAGCCTGGCGCATAGAAATTGAAAAATATTTCTCCCTAGTACTGTTCAATTTTCTGTTCTCAAATGGTGATGCGCACTTAAAAAATTTCTCGTTGTTGGAATCATCCAAAGGGGATTATCTTCTAAGCCCTATATATGATTTATTGAACACTAAAATGCATGTTGATGACTCAGATTTTGCATTAAACAAAGGATTATTTGCGGATGATTTTAAAAGCGAACCATACAAGAAAAGCAATCATCCCAATAAAAATGACTTTGAAGAATTTGGAAGACGCATTGGTGTTTCAGAAAATAGAATTGAAAAATTAATGGCTCCATACCTGGAAAAGCAACCATTTGTGGAAGTATTCATTGGCCGTTCATTCTTAACTGAAGCGAATAAGAGAGACTATTTAATGATGTACCAAACCAAAAGAAATTACTTATTGGAAGAATAAGGCCATTTTCAGTTATTTCCAAAATGGAAATATAAAATAAAGGAAGTTCGAATCTCAACACTTCAAAAAATTGTTAAACCTGGTTTTGGCGTACAATTAGGATTGTCGATTAAAATTTAATTAAAATAAAAACAGAAGAATAAAATTCGCATACAACCCTTGGCAACAGCAAAAACGCATTTGGGTTCCTGGACTATTATAAGGTTGAAATCCTTTCTACGTCATTAGTAACTGAAATGAAAAAAAATAGAACCAATGGTATTGGGAGTAAAAATTCGTTCGTCGATAATCAATGATTGGAATAAGGCAAGAAGCTCGTAGATTACGCCACAGCTGTCATGGATCAACAACAGTTCCAATCAAAATATCTCCTGGAATGGCCCAAGAAAGAACAACTGGAAGCATTTATCCACAAATAATAGGCAGTATAAACAAATAAAAGCGATGTTGGTATGAGTAATAATGAATTAAATTTTGGATCTCTGGTTTCAGTGATTGAACAAACTCATCAGCATTTTCAGCAACAAGCTGTTAAGGCGGTAAATGTGTCCTTGACTGTTCGCAATTGGTTGGTGGGATATTTTATCGTAACATTTGAGCAAAAGGGAGAAGATCGTGCGGCCTATGGTAGCAAATTACTATCTAATTTGGCAGAAAGTTCAAAAAATATCAAAGGATTTGATGAGCGTTCCTTTAGAAATTTCAGGATGTTCTATAAGTTGTATCCGCACTTGCAAACGTACATTGCAAGCAATTTGCCGGAAATACCAATTTGGGGGTCGCTGACCACCGAATTGAGTTTAAATCATGAAAATGAGGGTTTTGCAATTATGCAGTCGCTGACCACCGAATCTAAATCTTTGGATTTTTTGGTGCCTGCTGAAAAAATGGTGAGCCAGCTTTCATATTCACACATTGAACAATTATTACCGATTCAAGACCCTCTCAAACGGGCTTTTTATGAGGTAGAATGCATAAAGGGAATTTGGAGTGTTCGCGAATTGAAGCGCCAAATCAACAGCCTCTATTTTGAACGCTGTGGGATGAGCCTTAAGCCTGAATTATTAAGCGAAATCACCCAAAATAATATTCGCCCAGAAACACCTTCAGAAATGGTTAAATCGGTTTACGTATTTGAATTTTTAGGATTAAAGGTAAAAGATGCCGCGGAAGAAAAAGACCTCGAAACCGCTCTGTTGGATCATCTTCAGGAGTTTATGCTGGAAATGGGACATGGCTTTTGTTTTGAATACCGCCAAAAACGTATCTTAATAGATGATGAGTACTTTTTTGTTGATTTAGTATTTTATCACCGAATTTTGAAATGCCATGTCATAGTTGAGCTGAAAATAGATGCTTTTAAGCAAGAGCACATGGGACAACTCAATACCTATGTGGCATTTTACAATGCCGAAGTGAAACGAGAGGACGACAATCCTGCCATAGGAATTTTGCTATGCACCGAAAAAGGCAAAAAGCTCGTAGAATACGCCACAGCTGGGATGGATCAACAACTATTCGTATCAAAATATCTCCTAGAATTGCCCAAGAAAGAACAACTGGAAGCATTTATCCAAAAAGAACTGGAAAAATTGAAGTAGAAACAAATAAAAGCGATGGATTTTGCACAAGTGATTTCGGATGGAACCCCATCTACAACAGTTAAAGACTATTGCGATAATGGAAATATGTAGGCAAACCGGAAGGCCGTTAAGGATTTGTAACTTGATGATTTTTCTGGAATGTCTAATGCAATCAAATAGTTTAATTAAGACTTCTTAAAATAATTTAAAGTCGAAATAGAAAATGCTTTGGTTCAAAACATTTCCAAATTCTTAGTAGCATTAGGAAGGGGTAATATTCCCTGAAAAATGTAAAAGTAGCTTGACCACTATCGAAGAAATTGAACTCAAAAAAATTAAATTATATTTTCCAGTTTATTTCGGAAACAATTGGTTAACATAATCAGGGTAATCAAAAAATCATATTGAAAAAATTATAAACGCTAGACTTAGGAAAAGATTAAGTTGCAAAAAAAAAAAAAAATTCTATTTTTGTAATGAATAAATATTATTTAAACCTAAAGTTGCATTTCTGAATTGAATGCAGCTAAACTGATAGGTAATAAAATGAGAAAAATCATAATTTCCATCATCATTCATTCAGTGTGGTTAATCCCTAATTTAGCCTTTTCACAAATTCCTACCATCAGATCTTTTAGTGGCGATGGTAAAAATGTAGATTGGCCAAAAATAAAAGCTGATACCGAAAAAGAAGAAAAAGCGGCAGGAGGTGGACCTGGTTTCTATAACTATGATTGCGACCAGGGGGTTAATCCTTTAAGTGCCTCTTCTACATTAGCAAATCAGGGCAAATACAATTACAAAATTAAAAATATTAACGACGATGATCCGATGACCGCTTGGATAGAAGGAAAACAAGATTATGGCATTGGCGAGTATTTTGAGATAAAAGCTGCTGGAATCAATGTTATTTGTAACGGTTATCAGGCGTCACCCAAAGCTTGGATTGAAAATTCGCGGGTTAAAAAATTTAAAGTTTATAAGAACAATATTGCATTGTGTTTCCTGGAATTGGCCGATGAGATGGGTAGACTGTCTTTTGAACTTCCAGACTATAGAAAATATAATCGAAATAAAGAAAGTGTGTATAAATTTGAAATTGTAGAAGTTTACAAAGGTACTAAGTGGAAAGATGTTGGCATATCTGAAATAAACCTGGGACTCTGCTGTGTGGCTGAATCATCAACTATAAAAACTTCCTCCGATCAGGTAATAATATCAAATGTTAATAAAGGATTAACAATAAGCACAATAAATACATCAACCGGTGAATTATCAAATGCTGAGGTTTTAAAAGTATTTAAACAAAGACACTTAAGTTTATTGAAAATTAATTGCGGAACAAAAGAAATTCAATTGACATACAATCATCCTCTTTATATAAAAGATTTCGGTTTTTCATCTATTAACAGATATATGGAAGTTAAAAATTTAAATAACTATGAAGATCTAATTAATAGGATTGAATTAGGCGTTTGGGATGAATCTAAAAATCAAATTAATTTCGAGAAACTCGATAAAATAGAAATAATTACTGGTGTTTTTGAGACAATAACTATTGGGAAACTTACTCGTGGAAATACTTTTATTACCAATGGATTTATTTCCAGGGTTTATTAAACAAAGGCAGAAAGATTCATTTTTATAAAAAAAATAACCAATGATGAAAAAAGTATTTATACTATTCGCCCTTACTATTTTGAGCTTGAAAGGCATCGCTCAAGAAAAACTTGATTATGCCCGAACATGGGTTTTTATGGTCGGAGTCTTAGAATGGGCAGATGGTAAAACCTTTGCTCCGTTCGAAAAAGAAGGTAGGGTGGACGCCAAAATAATGAATTTCTTTGAACAGCAAGGCGTTCCCGCCAACCAAATACTTTATATAAAAGATGAAGGTGCTACTACAAATACGGTCAGGGAGGCATTTGTAACTTTTTTGAAACAAGCAAAGAAAGGCGATATGCTGTTTTTTTATTATTGCGGGCATGGTTATAAAAACGATGATGGAAAGGTCTGTTTTGCCAATTATAAAGGGGCAGATTGGACAGCCGAGGAAATTGTAAAGACCGTAAACGAAAATTTTGCTGGAAATACCGCATTGTTTACCGCCGATTGCTGTAATTCAGGTGGCTTGGCAAAAGAAGTCCAGAAATACAAAACCCGAAATTATGCCGCCCTAAATTCTGTTGTGCCGACAGATGTTTCGACGGCAAACTGGACATTTTCAAATGCGCTGTTATATGCACTCAGAGGTAGAAATTTTGTTGATACCAATAATAATGGAATGATTCAGCTAGGAGAACTATCTGAGTATATTGATACCGAAATGGCTGTTGTGGAAGGACAAAAAGCATCCTATTTTGTGCCGGCGAGTATGAAAAACTGGACTTTGAGTAGCGGAGTGAAAGCCAAGAGCAATACTAGAATCGGAGAGCGGGTGATGGTAGATTATGACGGAACAAAATGGCTCGGATTTATAGAAGGGATAGAAACCAATAAAATGGTAAAGGTAAGATTTTATAGCTACACCAACAACGAAGTCGATATTGTTGAGCCTTCAAGAGTGTACCCCTTTAAATGTTCCAGCGATTTTCCTATTGGAAAATCTGTAAAAGCGTATAGCTCAAGTGACAAAAAATGGTATCCCGCAGTGGTTTTAAAGAAGTTTTCGTGCATGCATTATATTCATTATTCAGATTATGGCAACGAATGGGACGAATGGGTGGCGCCGGCCAATATCAAAGAATGATAAATCCTTTACTAGTTAGTAGGTTGGTTAAGAGCAGGAATAATACCTGATACAGCTCAATTTGCTGTTGTAACTGCTATTTTAAGAAATTTGAGGTTCATTGCTGACAGAATGTTTTACATCCTGAAGTCACCAACTTTATGAAGCGGTAAGACGTTCTTAAAGTAGTAATAGTGAACCAAAAATCTACATGGAAAATAAGCAAAAAATAATAGTCATAGGTGGAGGATTTGCAGGAGTGCAGTTTATCAAAAATATTGACGAAAACCTATTTGATGTTTTGTTGATTGATAAAGTTAATCACCATCAATTTCAACCGCTATTTTACCAAGTTGCGACTTCACAATTAGAGCCATCCAGTATTTCATTTCCCCTTAGGAACATTTTTAAGAATAAAAACAACATTCAAATTCGGCTTGCAGAAGTATTTAGTGTTGACAAAGCAAATAATAAAATATCGACCAGTATTGGTGAATTTACTTTTGATTATTTGGTGATTGCTATTGGGTGTGAAACGAATTTTTTTGGAAATGAAAATTTAAAAAAAAAGACGCTGACTTTAAAATCAACCTACGATGCCATTACCATTCGTAACCACATATTGCAAACATTTGAAGACATCATTTCATCCACTGAGGAGGACAAAGAATGCCTTTTAAATCTTGTTATAGTCGGCGCTGGGCCAACAGGCGTTGAACTTTCAGGTGCTTTTGCTGAAATTAAAAAGGATATTTTACCAAAAGATTATCATGGAATTGATTTCTCTAAATTTAAAATATTCTTGATAGAAGGTAGTAAAAACACCTTAAATAATATGAGCAATGAAGCTAAATTGATTTCAAAAAAATATTTAGAGAAAATAGGCGTAATTGTTTATACAGAAAGATTTGTTAAAGATTATGATGGCACCATTTTAACCCTGAATACGGGGGAAACCATAAAAACTAAAACGGTAATTTGGGCTGCTGGGGTTACCGGGAATAAAATGAATGGGTTCTCCAATGATGAAATTACAGCTGGCAATAGAATTAAAGTGGACAGAATAAATAAAGTGATGGAGAGTGAAAATATTTTTGCTCTTGGAGATATTGCTTTTATGGCAACGCCAAATTATCCAAATGGACATCCTCAAGTGGCAAATGTTGCCATCAATCAAGCAAAGCTGCTAGCCAATAACTTAAAATTGTTGAGACGGAATAAGCCAATGGTAAATTTTGAATATAAAGACCTGGGTTCGATGGCTACCATTGGTAGAAACAAAGCTGTAGTTGATTTTCCGTTCATTCACTTTCAAGGATATTTTGCCTGGATTGTGTGGATGTTCCTTCATTTGATGCTCATATTAAGTGTGAAAAATAAACTAATCATTTTTATCAATTGGGCTTGGGCATATATTAGCAAAGACACCTCATTACGCCTGATACTTTCACCAAGAAAATTAGAAAAATGACTACAATTCCAATGACCCAGTAACTTAACTTTTACACCAAAGGAAAAAAAGTAACCTTAATTTTAAATAATATGGCAATTGAAGGAACAAAAGAAAATCCGTGGAAATTAAAAACGCCACCATTGACATCGGACTATGAAATGTATAAAGATGTAAAGGACGGTAAAGACGTTATTATCTGCATCGTTGGCAAAACTACCTTAATTTATGATACAAATTGTTTGACTGACTTGCATACAATGTTATCAAAACACGGAGATTGGATGGAATTGGGAAGTGCAGACGAACAAAAACCAGCAAAAGAAGGAACGGTAGAAGCTTGGGGACGTTCTGAAAGCAATCCAAATGGTGGTTGGTATGGTCTAAAAAAGGGACTTCGTGGTCGATTTGGAATGTATATTCCTCCTTTAATGGAAAAACTTGAACTTGCAGAAGTAACTCACGATGCAAAGGGAAATAAAATGAAAGCAAAGTGACAACTACTTAAAGCTACAAAACGGGGCCATATATTTCACCAAAAAAACAATCAATTGTATTTTTTTTAGGTGAAGCATATTTTTGAATCATCTTTTCCTTTAACGTATTCCTTAGAATAGGGGTTTAATTTTATCAGGCTATCATTTTACATTTTTTTGAAATCACTTCTCAGATTATATGTGAACGGCCGGGTGAATTCTGGACGATGATTCAAATCATTAAATGATAGCTATGATTAATAATATAGATTCTCATAAAAATTAAATAATAGTCAGAAGTCAAATGGCATGGGAATAATTCACACTCACTGGCATTTTGAACAAACACCCTGCATAACATAATAGGTATCTTTCACTTTAAATCCGGCCGGATGTACTATTTTGGGAAATTCTACCCCGTTCAAACAAATGGTCTTTGTACATTTTTCGCAATGAAAATGGGCATGGTTATGTTTGTGATTCTCCTTTTCACATAAATCTACACAAAGCGCAAATCTTAATTTATCAGTCCCATCTATAGCTCTGTGAATCAATCCATTGTCTTCGAAACTACGCAATGTCCTATACAGCGTAATCCTATCGATTTTTCCTAAATCATTTTCAAAATCACTTTGAGATAGCGCTTGTTCTTTTATTAAAAAGACCGATAAAACTTCTTTCCTGACTTGTGTCAACCTTAAATCATGCTTCTTCAATAAGGTCATAACTTCTGTTTCCAATTCAATGTCGGTCCTCATTTTTTTCTTTGTATTTGAAACTATGTTGCAAAAATGATTATATTTGTAATCAGAACGGAAATTAGTTAGTTTTCTTTAATAAATCTAAAAAATACGTCAATATGAATGTTTCCGGCATTCAAAGGTTCAAATATGGGTGTTTTTTAGGCATCATGTTGCTCTTTTCCAATTATTTAGCGGGACAGGAGCTACATTCATCTTGTTCTTTAAATGTTAAGGTTGCTGTGGTTGATCCTAAGGGTAAACCATTAGCTTATGTAAATATAGGCGTTTTAGGGCAAAGTAAAGGGGGGGCAACCAATGAGGAAGGCATTCTAATTTTCAAAAATTTATGTAAGGATACCTATGCTTTCCAGTTTTCCCGCATTGGATGGGAAGCGGATGAGGTTACTTTTTTAATAGAAAAAGATACGAGTATTTTGATGGTTCTCAGGGAATCAGGCATCATGCTGGACAAAATAACCGTGCTGGGTTATGGAGATAAATTGGGAAAAAATACTATTAAAGAGGTACTTGACTTAGAAGCTTTGCGAAGTACCATGGGCTTTGGTCTGGCGGAAAGTTTAAAGCAATTGCCCGGAGTTCAGACGTTAAATACAGGTGCGAGTATTTCTAAACCCATTATTCAGGGTTTACACAGTAATCGGGTTTTAATTTTACAAAATGGCGTCAGACAGGAGGGACAACAGTGGGGTAGTGAACATGCGCCTGAAATTGACCCCTTCCTTTCTACAAAAATTCAGGTGATTAAGGGGGCAGGTAGCATCAGGTATGGTGGTGATGCTTTAGGTGGTATTATTTTGGTTGAACCTCCTCCTTTAAGACGGGAAAAGGGAATAGATGGTGAGTTACATTTGCAAGGGATGTCCAACGGTAAACTGGGTATTTTAAGTGGACAAATAAATGGTAATCATTCCTTTGGAAATTTACCGGTGTCAGGAAGAATTCAGGGAACGCTGAAAAGTGGTGGGAATTTGCATACGCCAGATTATTTTATGAATAATACTGGAGTGAGAGAGGAAAATTTTTCCTGGATGCTCGGTACCGAGAAAAATAATCTTAATACTACTTTTTTCTACTCCCGCTATTTTTCCATCTTGGGTATTTTAAGGGATGCCCACATTGGAAATCTGACCGATTTGACTCATGCCATAGAAAGGGGAAGACCTTTGTCTGATGGCGCATTTTCCAGGGAAATAGGTCGCCCGCAACAACAAATATTGCATGAGTTCTTTCAATGGAAAAATATTATCGATCTTCAAAATGATGGGCATCTGGAAATAAATCTGAGCAGGCAGTTTAACAGACGAAAGGAATTTGACGCTCATAGAAATTTCGGTACCCTTCCCACTTCCCTCGAAAATCCCAATATCTTATTTGAAATTACTACCTATCGGGGGGAAGTAGATCTGGAGCATAACTGGAATACAAATTTTCATGGTCATATTGGTCTCGCTGCAATGCAACAAGTGAATACGACAGATAGAGGAAGTTTGATTCCAGATTATAGTCAATGGACGGGTGGGGTTTATTATACCCTGAAATATAAAAAACCGACGTCACTCTGGGAATTTGAAGGGGGTATTCGCTACGATATGAACAGGCTAAAACTGGATGATTTAAATCCTAAACTACAAGATTTCAAGCAAAATCAATTTCAAGGTTTTTCAGGCACATTGAGTTCCGTATTTCATCTGTCCGCTTCAGGATTTTTAGTATTTCAAACGGGATCTTCCTGGAGAACACCCCATGTTAGCGAACTTTTCAGTGAGGGAGTACACCATGGGTCAGCCAGTTTTGAAAAGGGAAATCCTTATCTGGTACCTGAACGCGCTTTTAACAATAGTATTCATTTCGAATGGAAGGAAGGTAAATTCAAGGTTCAATCCACCGCCTACTACAATTGGATTAACCAATATATTTTCCTTTCGCCTCAAAGAGAAGCGGTCTTAACCATTAGAGGCGCTTTTCCTGCATTTAATTATAGTCAAACCAATGTCAGCATCGCGGGTCTTGATGGTAATATGACTTATAGTTTAAATAATCATTGGGATTTCACCTTTCAAGCCGCAATGGTAAAAGGAAGAAATGTTACTGGAAATGATTTTTTAATCTATATGCCTACTAATAAAGTGCAACTATTCACTACCTATTACCTGAATGCAAAGGAAAATGCCACGCATTCTTTTATAAGAACGCAACTGACCCATGTAGCAAAACAGGGGCGAGTGCCTGACGATTTTGATTATGCCCTACCACCAGAAGGTTACTTTAGGCTTGATATAGAGTTTCTTACACATATTGAAAATAAATTTTTCTCTGATATTGAATTTGGCATTGCTTTAAATAATGCTACTAATACACGATATAGGGAATACCTGAACCGATTTCGATATTTTATCCAGGAACCAGGCAGAAATCTGGTCTTAAGGTTTAGAATACCCTTTTGATATTTTAAATTTTGATTATTTACCCTTTTAATATATTAATTATGAAAAAGCAGTTTTTTTCTATCTATTTAATCTTTACTTTTTTAACTATCTTCTCCTTTTCCTGTGAAAAGGACACTTCTGAGTATCCTGAAGATGAAATGGAATTAATTACCACCGTGAGCATCACTTTTACACCGGCGTCAGGTGCTGCCAAATCATTCAAATGGGCAGATAAAGACGGTGCAGGAGGAATAGCTCCAGTTATTGAAAGCATTGTATTGGCTGCGAATACAAGCTACACCATTTCTACTTCATTTTTAGATGAA
>Ga0114975_10002285_pt1 | contig 13152 bp, 15 predicted proteins | sample S_130626_EF_Meta_FD_87031 | JGI IMG/M metagenome (GOLD analysis project Ga0114975, IMG submission 87031) | Freshwater microbial communities from Lake Simoncouche, Canada to study carbon cycling - S_130626_EF_MetaG | ecosystem: Environmental > Aquatic > Freshwater > Lake | place: Lake...
CACGGTATGACTACTAATGCATGGTATCATGTAGCATTAACACGTGGAACTGATAATAATATTAGAATGTTTGTTAATGGTTCTCAAATAGGAACCACTCAAAACAGTGCTCAAACGTATGATTTAAGTTTAACTAGTCTAACAATAGGGACTCAAGGAAGTTTATATTTTAATGGTTACATCGATGACCTAAGAATCACCAAGGGCATAGCAAGATACACCACAGCATTCACAGTCCCAACCAAAGCAATGATAGGACAATAACATGTTAATAGCAAGAGTACAAGACGGGGCAGTGGCTGAGGTCGCAGACTACAAGCAGTTGTTCCCCAACACGTCGTTCCCGCCCTCAGGTCCAGACTCTGAGTTCTTATTCGAGAACTCGTGTCTGCCGGTAAATCTCTGGAAGTCATATGATCATGCCACTCAGAGGTTGGTGCCCTCAGCACCGTATATCGAAGATTCACAGGTATTTCTAATCACGGTGCAGGACAAGACCGCAACAGAGATCGCCAACGAGGCTCGTGACGTAATCATCCTGAACAACACACATAACACAGTCGCTCGTGCCTCAGCGTACTCAATCGAGGCTGATCCGCTGTTCTTCAAGTCACAGCGTGGTGAAGCAACGCATGAAGAGTGGCTGGCAAAGGTCACCGAGATCAGGACTCGCTACCCCGTGACGATTGTACCAGACTTAGCCGTGGAACCCGCACCAACTCCTGCACCAGAACCAACTCCTCCAGTATAAATAAACAGTGACTAGGAGAACACATGTCCATACCATCACTACCCCAAGATAAAGCCAATCACGCGTTCTACGGCGCCGCGATAGCCACTGTCGTTAGTTCTGCCGCGATGTTGATGCACCTACCGTCTCCTGCGTTGATCGCCTCTATAGTCGTCACGCTGATTGCCTTCGGCAAGGAAGCCAATGACGCTTGGATCAATTATAAATCTACCGGTGATTATATGCACGGTCCTCACGGTGTAGAGCTCAACGACGCGCTGGCTACCATGGCGGGCGGGGCGTTCGTGGTCATACCTCAATTCGTAAACTTAATCGGATAAGACATGTCAGTCGCAACAAGACAACAACTGATCGACTACTGCCTTCGTTCACTCGGCGAACCCGTAGTCGAGGTCAACCTTGACGACCAACAGATCGAGGATCGTGTAGACGAGGCGATCGACTACTTCCGCCTGTTTCATTACGATGGCATTGAGAAGATCTATATGAAGCACCAGATCACAGCGGATGACATCACCAACAAATACATCACGCTTCCGGATCTGATCTTTGGTGTGACCCGTGGATTTCCGGTGGCGTCGGGTACATCTTCGTCTAAGTCGATCTTTGACCTCCAGTACCAGTTACGATTGAACGACCTCTACGACTTGACCAGCACCTCGGTAGTCTATTACTCACAGGTGATGAGTCACCTAGCCCTGCTAGACATGACGCTGAACGGTCAGAAGCTGTATCGGTTTAACAAGCTAGTGGGTAAACTCTACATCGAGGCCAGTTGGACCGATGTGATGAGGGAGGGTAACTACATCCTCGCAGAGGTGTATCGCGCGCTTGATCCTGAGGATGCAGTCAAGATGTACGGTGATCCATTCTTGAAGCACTACACCACTGCGGTGCTTAAGAAACAGTGGGCAACAAACATTAAAAAGTTCAGTGGTCTACAATTACCAGGCGGTGTCACCATCGATGGTGATAAACTTTACGCCGAGGCGATCGACGAGATCAAGGCACTCGAGGACGACATGGTCAATAAGTCCGCTCCACTTGAGATGTTCTTAGGATAAAGATGGGACGCAACGTCTACTTCAGTCATGGGACAAACAACGAGCAGTTCCTTCTAGAAGACCTGATTATTGAGTCCATCTCGATATACGGCAGTGACTTCTTCTACATCCCTCGTGTTCTAGTAGGACTTGATGAGATCCTTGGTGAGGACAGACTCTCTGAGTTCAAGGAGGCCTTCCCTATTGAGATGTATCTTGAGTCGGTGAATGGCTTTGAGGGACAAGGCGCCTTCATCAACAAGTTTGGTCTAATGATGGAGCAGTCCGCCACCCTCACACTCGCTCGTCGCAGGTGGGAACAGACCGTAGGTAGATACGGCACCAACCTGCTACCAAATCGACCGGCTGAGGGCGACCTCCTGTACTTCCCGCTCACGAAGGGCTTGTTTGAGATCAAGTTTGTAGAGCACCAGGACGCGTTCTATCAGCTGCGTAAGCTCTACGTCTATAAGCTTCAGGTTGAACTCTTCCAGTATAGCTCAGAGGTAATCGATACAGGCATAGCAGACATCGACGTCTTCCAGTCACTTAAGACCACTGACACCACTTTGAATCCTGACATCGATCGAGTTAGCTCCTATGGTGACAACAACGCCTTCAAGCTAGAAGCAGAGGGCATTGTCTTTAACCCCGCTAACCCATTCGGTGAGGTGTCTATGTTCAACTTCACGGCCGACACCGCTGCCCTTTACGCAGACTCAACTAAGATAACATCGGATAAAGTATGACTAAACAAGTAATCAGCATCGGCACCGCGGCCAACGATGGTACAGGTGATCCCATTCGTACAGCCTTCACCAAGATCAACGCCAACTTTACAGAGCGATACCCGCGTGCCGTACCAGCACATAGTTATGGTGTAGCAGGTGATGAGGCGGGTATGTTCGCAGTAGACGCGACGTACGTCTACTTCTGCACCGCTTCATATGTCAACAACAGCACTAATATCTGGAAGCGTACGGCACACGGCGTTACTACTTGGTAACACCTCATGTTGAACAACAACATCTTCTATCACCAGGCGACTCGTAAGACGATCGTCGCCTTTGGTACCCTGTTTAGTGGGATCAAGCTCCTACGCTCTAAGAACGGGGTGGAGCAGACCATCGCGGTACCCATCGCGTACGCTCCCAAGGAGAAGTGGATCGTTCGCATCGAACAGGATCCTTCGCTAGAGAACCATACCTACACCGTTCTGCCTAAGATGTCCTTTGAGATCACAGGTATGAGCTACGACGCGTCTCGCAAGACTAACAGGATGAGTTCCATCACAGCCAGTCATTCAGTGGGAGGCAGCGCTGTCGCGACTCAGATGTACTCACCCGTACCCTATAACATCGACATCAGCCTGTACGCCCTGACCAAGACTCAGGAAGACGGCTTACAGATAGTAGAGCAGATCTTACCGTACTTCACGCCTGAGTACACGATGGTAATCAACAGCTTGTCAGAGATGAATGTCAACACCGACGTACCAATCATACTCAACAGCGTATCGGTTGACGACCAGTACGATGGTGATTTTGAGACGCGCCGATTCATCACATACACCATGAACTTCACGCTCAAGACGATGCTGTTCGGTCCAGTTAATGACGCTAAGGTGATCCTAACCTCTACGGTGCCTGTCGTTAATACGGGCTTAGCGCCCGCGACTACACCATCATATGGAAAAGCAGTCGCCACAGGTACGTTGTCTACCGGCGCTAAGACGTCGACTTGGTCACAAACACTGTGACAACTCAGGTATACAACAGCAACTCGAACCTTAAGGGCGCCAACGTAAGCGTCCAGTTCACAGAAGCACAGATCAAGGAGTACTTGAGGTGTTCAGAAGACCCAATATACTTTATCAACAACTTCTGTCAGATCGTTACGCTTGATCACGGGTTGCAACCATTCAAGCTCTACCCGTGTCAAGAGAATAAGATCAAGGTTATTCACGAGAACCGTAAGGTACTGCTGATGGAGTCGCGTCAGGCGGGTAAGACAACGACTTCGGCTGCGTACATCCTATGGTATACGTTGTTCCAGTCTAGTAAGACCGTAGCGATATTGGCAAACAAGGCGACTGCTGCACGAGAGGTGTTGTCGCGCTACCAACTTATGTATGAGCACCTCCCAAGCTGGATGCAGCAGGGCGTCACCACTTGGAACAAGGGCGACATCGAGCTTGAGAATGGTTCCAAGGTGTTCACCGCAGCGACTTCAGCTTCTGGTATTCGAGGTAAGTCGGTCAACATGCTCTACATTGACGAGGCCGCGATCATCCCCAACACCGTCGCTGACCAGTTCTTTGCCTCTGTGTATCCCACGATCTCTGCGGGTAACACTACTAAGATCCTATTGAGCTCAACACCTATGGGATACAACCACTTCTGGAAGTTTTGGAACGACGCTGAGAATGACCGTAATGGGTTCGTGCATCTATTCATACCATACGATCAGATTCCCGGTCGTGACGCTGCCTGGGCTAAGGAACAGCATCGACTACTGGGTGACTTGAAGTTCAATCAGGAGGTGCTGTGTAACTTCCTTGGTTCCAGCGCTACGCTTATCAACTCCAACACCATCTCTCAGTTATCACCAGGTGCACCCATCTATAGTCGTGATGGACTTGACATCTATGAGTCTCCTATCAAGGCCGTTGGTGACGAGAAGGAGCACGTCTACTTCATCACAGCTGACACAGCCAAGGGAGTCGGAGGTGACTACTCGGCGTTCGTTATTATCGACATCACGACCATGCCCTATAAGATGGTCGGCAAGTACAGGGACAATAACATCAGTCCAATGTTATACCCGTCTGTGCTGTATAAGGTTGCGACCGAGTACAACGAGGCTTACGTACTCATAGAGATAAACTCCTCAGAGCAGGTTGCAGACATCCTGTACTCTGAGTATGAGTACAGCAACATCCTGATGATAAATAGGTCTAGTAATGGACAAGTCATGTCGGGAGGCTTCGGCGGAGGCAAGACACAGCTTGGTGTATTCACAGATAAGCGGATAAAACGAGTTGGCTGCTCTAACTTTAAGACGCTCGTTGAAGAGAAACGGCTATTGATACCTGACGCAGACGTCATAAGCGAGATCTCTACGTTTATTCAGGTAAAGAACAGCTACGCAGCTGACGACGGGTATCATGATGACCTAGTGATGCCATTGGTGCTGTTCTCATGGGCGAGCACCAACCCGTACTTCAAAGAATTAAGTGATATAAATATAAGACAGGTTATATACGAGAACCAGATGAAGGCTATTGAACAACAGATGACGCCATTCGGGTTCTATGACGACGGTCGTGAGGAAGTGCTAGTAAATTTCTAAAAATATAAATAATTCTAGACGTAGAGTCTATCCAGTAAACCTCTAAGGAGAAACATAATGCCATTCGCACTCTCTCCAGGCGTGACAGTAATCGAAAAAGACTTTTCGTCTGTCATCCCTGCCGTATCTACATCGACCGGCGCTACTGCTGGTTCATTCGCCTGGGGTCCTGTGATGGAACCCACCACTATCACGTCTGAAGATCAACTAGTTCGTACGTTTGGTCGTCCAACGAACAACAACTACCTATCATTCTTCACCGCGGCTAACTTTTTATCATACACAAATGACGTCATCGTTAATCGTGTTGACGCTACTGGCTTGTTAAACGCGTCTGCTGGACTAAGTGCCACCGCAGGTGCTGCTGGTACCGGTGTTAAGATCAAGAACAACAACGACTACGCTGCAACTTATAAAGACGCTGAAGTCACGACCTACGGTCCCTTCGTTGGTAAGTATCCTGGCTCACGCGGCAACGGTGTTCAGGTCATCTTAGTTGACGGTCCTAGGTACGCAGTCGCCCTAGCGGACGGCGCTATCGGTGCCACTCCTACTCTAGCGTGTACTACCACTTCTGCTAGCACCACGGTCACAACGCCTTCAACTGTAGGCTTGAAAGCCAACGCCATCATCAGCGCCACGTTAGCTATCCCTGGTGGCTCTACTGTCGCAACGGTTCCAACTGGAACAACCTTCACTATCACCACGTTGTCGGCCATCACCAGCACGGCCATCACCACGGCTACTCTGTCTTCTGGTAACCAGTTCGTCGCTACACTTACTTACGCCACTAAGTCAACCATCCCATTCGCCATTGGTGCTTCAATCACAATCAGTGGTGCGACTCCTTCTGGTTATAACGGCACCTTCGTGGTGTTATCATGCTCAGCAACGCAGGTAACGTTCTCAGTGGCTTCTGCACTAGCTACCGCTTCTGTTCAGGGTAGCGTATCACAGTCGATCATAGCTGCTACGGCATTGAACACTACTTTCACCCAGTCAGCAGTTTCGGCAACCAACGCAGCGATCATCGCGAACTTCTCTAAGGCACCTGGCACCAGCTCACAAGCTGCCGCCAAGAGCATCGTTAACGATGAACTACACGCCTTGGTGATGGATTCTACAGCTGGACACATTACTGGAACCGGTTCACAGATTCTAGAAAAGTATGAGTTCATGTCTAAGCTAAAGGGTGTTACACGCGCTGATGGTACAAACCTCTTCTGGCGCACGGTGATCAACTCTGCATCAAAGTACGTATTAGCTCTATCAGCACCTGATAACACTACGGCGTACACAACACCAACAGACATCAACTGGGGTACGCATATTGACTCAGTGGTGTCTGCTGGTGTACTAGACCAGTTGATCTCATCGTTCAACATCATGACCCTAACCGGTGGTGCCGATGCATGGTCACCAACTGATGGTAACTATCAAGACGCTTTCTTGATGTATGCCGATACATTGAACTATGACATCTCTCTGTTAGCTCTAGGTGCAGCTTCTCCTGCTACGGCAAACGCCGTAATCGCTGGTGTCGCTGAAACGCGCCAAGACTGTATGGTGTTCGTATCACCTGGTGATGCCAACAACGGTCCTATCATTGCCACAGGTTCTTCAGGTGTTACTACTATCAACACCTGGAAGTCTTCTGTACAGAATAGCTCCTACGTTGTCATGGATAGCGGCTGGAAGTATCAGTACGACCGATACAACGATGAGTATCGCTGGATTCCCTTAAATGCAGACATCGCCGGTCTATGTGCTCGTACAGACTACACCGCTGACCCATGGTTCTCACCTGGTGGCTTCACACGTGGTCAAGTTAAGAACGTCATTAAGCTAGGCTTTAATCCTGGTCAAGCTGATCGTGATAGCTTATACAAGGCCAACGTCAATCCAGTGGTTACGTTCCCAGGTCAGGGTACCATCCTCTACGGTGATAAGACTTTCATGTCTAAGCCTAGTGCCTTTGATCGTATCAACGTTCGTCGCCTGTTCATTGTACTCGAGAAGTCAATCTCAATCGCAGCTAAGTTCCAGTTGTTTGAGATGAACGACGCGTTTACACGTGCACAGTTTAAGAACTTGATTGAGCCATTCCTTCGTAACGTGCAGGGTCGTCGTGGTATCACCGACTTCGTGGTTAAGTGTGATTCAAGCAACAACACTGGTGACATCATCGATTCAAACCAGTTCGTGGCTAGCATCTTCATCAAGCCAAATCGTTCTATCAACTTCATCACACTAAACTTCGTTGCTGCACGCTCTAGCGTCAACTTCAGCGAAATCGGCGCATAATTCAAGGGAGGGGTTCGCCCCTCCCTTGATAAATAAACCACAAAGGAGTCATAAATGGCAAACATTTCAGAATTCAAGTCACGCCTTACTGGTGGTGGTGCTCGCGCCAACCAGTTTAGGGCGTATCTATTTTTCCCCAACTACGTCAACGGTGGTCAGTCCGCCGGTGAACAAGCTCAGTTCCTATGTAACTCAGCTCAGTTGCCAAGTTCAACAATCGATCCAATCACCGTGTTGTATCGCGGCCGTCCCATCAACTTCGCGGGCGAGCGTACGTTCCAACCTTGGACAGTGTCGATCTATAATGACACCAACTTTGACATTCGTAACGCGCTTGAGACCTGGTCAGATGGCATCCAGAACGTCGACGCAACGACTGGTGTTACCAATCCCCTAGACTATCAGGTTGACCTACAAGTTCAACAGTTGGATCGCAATGGTGCTGTCATCAAGACCTACACCTTCGTTGACGCCTTCCCAACTGAAGTTGGTGACATCGCACTAGGGTATGACCAGGGTAACGCGATCGAGACGTTCAACGTCACGTTCCTTTACAACTTCTGGACCTCTGACACCTCTACCGGCTTTGTTGTTCCCACGAGCACCGGTGTTGGTAACGGCCCAGTCTAAATACAATAGGCACGAAAGATATATTATGAAGATATTCGGGATAGAGTTCTTATCTAATAAGAAGGAACTACCCCCGGTCTCAGTAGTTGCGCCGATCAGTGATGACGGCGCAACTGTTGTTTCCTCCGCCACGGCGGGATACTACGCCCAGGTTCTAGAACTTGAGGCCCATATAAAGAACGAGAACGATCTAATCCGTAGGTATCGGGAGATCGCACTCTACTGCGACTGTGACGCAGCGATCGATGACATCTGCAATGAAGCCATCGTAACAGAAGAAGATCAAAAGACCATCACCTTGAACATGGACGACCTTAAGGTCTCTGCTGGTATCAAGAAGAAGATCACCGATGAGTTTGAAAACGTCTTAAACTTATTGAAGTTTGATGAACGCGGACACGAGATGTTCCGCACGTGGTACGTAGACGGACGCATCTACTATCAAGTACTGGTTGACGAGAAGAATCCAAAGAACGGCATCGTTGAACTACGTCCTATTGATCCACGTAAGATTCGTAAGATCAAGAACATCAAGAAGACCAAGAACGCCAAAGGCGTTGAGATCATTGAGAGCATTGAGGAGTACTACCTCTACAATGACAAGGGTATCACAGAGGCTACAGTTCAAGGCGTCAGACTTCCTCTAGACTCGGTGATCTATACACCGTCAGGACTCGCAGACGCCAACTCCGGCTTGATGATGTCATACCTACACAAGGCGATTAAGATCGTCAACCAGCTTAAGATGATGGAGGACTCCCTAGTCATCTATCGAATCTCACGCGCCCCTGAGCGCCGCATCTTCTACATCGACGTTGGTAACCTGCCTAAGCTTAAGGCTGAGCAGTACGTTAATGACATGATGAACAAATTCCGGAACAAGGTGGTGTACGACGCCAGCACGGGCGAGGTCCGTGACGATCGTAAACATATGTCCCTGATGGAAGACTTCTGGATGCCGCGCCGCGAGGGTGGTAAGGGTACAGAGATCACCACACTACCGGGTGGACAAACACTAGGTCAGATCGAGGACATCCAGTTCTTTCAGAACAAGTTGTTCCAGGCGCTCAACGTGCCCATGAGTCGCCTCAAAGGTGACGGCGGCTTCAACATTGGTAGGTCTTCAGAGATCACCCGTGATGAGATCAAATTCAATAAGTTCGTTCAGCGCATCCGTAAGAAGTTTTCCAACTTGTTCCTAGATGCCATGCGTATGCAACTGGTGCTGAAGGGCATCATTAATCCTGATGAGTGGGATGAGATTCGAAGTGGGATCCGCCTTGACTACATGAAGGACAACAACTTCGCCGAGCTCAAGGACAACGAAATCACGCAGGGTCGCATGAACATCCTTCAGACGCTTGATCCATACGTCGGCAAGTACTATTCCATCGAGTGGGTACGCAAGAACGTCCTTAAGCAGACAGATGAGGACATCAAGCAGATAGACACCGAGATGGAAAACAATCGTGAAGCCATCATGGCTCACCAACAAGTGATGCAGGGTATCGATCCAGATGCCCTGCCCGATACAACACAGGGAACAAAATGAGCACACGAGACTTAGTAGACGCACTAATCGCAGGAGACTCCCTAGCGATTGAAGATAGTTTTAATGCAGCCATCTCAGAGAAGATGTCAGGCGCGCTAGACGATTATAGAATACAAGTCGCACAGACGATGTTCAATACGCCAGAAGAGTCAACAGAGTAACCTATGACATTGTTGTTCAATCAGTTTAGAAAGAACCTACGAGAAGGCGCGGGCCTACTTGATAGCTTCATCTATCGTGGGTCTCACGTAAGGGTGTCTAATACGCTCGGAGTGACTATCGACGACGAACTGATTGGAACATATTCCGACTTAGACGAGGCTCGTAGTCAAGCGGAGATGAGCATCGACTCAAATCATCTTCTTGAGGATCACTACACAGTATCAGACGATAAACTGGTGTCCATCATATCTTCCACACATGATGTAAAGATAACAGACACCATGCTGGAGTCGTACAAGCGCCAACTGAATACACGTGAGTTCTCATTAGACCCAGTGATCACTGAGATTCGTCAGCGCATGTCTTCAAGCTTCGCAGATAAGACTGAATACGCGCTCGATGACGGCAGCGTCGTCGCGATAAGTGAAGAAACACAGTCAATGCTGACGTCACTACTTGAGGATAAATACTCAATAGTAAAGTATATGCGCGTGTCAAAAGACAACTTCATGCACGTAGTTAGAAAACTCGGGGAATAAGATGACAAAAGCAGTGTTAAAATTAACTGACAACAAGGCAGCCTTCAAGCTGTATGGCACTACGCTGAATGAAACGATCACGCTGGCCAGTGATTGTCTATTGTCTAATCAGGCATTGACATCAGGGGGTACACCTCGAGCTAACATCGTGAGTGTATTCTGGACTGGCACCGCGGCTGGCACAGCAACAATCACGCGCGGCGGCGTAGTCATCATGAACTTATTAGCTGACGCATCAGGTGCGTTTCAATTCGTTGATCAAGAATTTACAGACAACATTAACAATAGTTCTGACATCGTCGTCACCGGTACCGGTACCATGCAGGTATACATCGTGCTGCGTAAAGTAACTGGTTGGTCTAATAAGATCGAGACCGCCGAGTACAGCGTCTACGATAACACCACTGCGGTTGGGAGTTAATCAATGAAACTCATTAAAGAGTACGTAGAGTCGGTGAAGTGTATCACCGAAGCTATGAAAGACGGCAAGGAGAAACAGTTCTATATTGAAGGCGTGTTCCTTCAGTCTAACCTTAAGAACAAGAATGGACGCATGTATCCAGAGAACACGATGGACAATGAAGTCAATCGTTACATGAAGGAATACGTGGAGAAGAATCGTGCGTACGGTGAACTAGGCGATCCCGAGAGTCCATCTATTAACCTAGATCGCGTCTCGCATATGATCACGGGTCTAAAGAAAGAGGGCACCAATTGGATCGGTAAGGCAAAGATCCTTGATACGCCTATGGGTAAGATCGCACGCGGTCTACTCGATGGTGGTGCTAACCTAGGGGTTTCTAGTCGCGCCCTTGGTACTCTTCGTATGAACAAAGAGGGTGTGCAGGTTGTTCAAGATGACTTCATGCTCTCGACTGCAGCAGACATCGTCGCGGATCCATCCGCGCCTGACGCCTTCGTAAGGGGCATCATGGAGTCGGTTGACTGGATCTTTGTTGATGGAAAATTTGAACAGAAGCAGATAGATCATACTAAGGAGTTTATTGAGTCTACTCCAAAGAAGCGATTGACTGAGGCTTCGATCATGGCATTTCAGAGTTTTCTGAAACATCTAAAGTAATAAATAAACTAATCATCTAGAAATAGGAGAACTAATAATGTCTATCGAAAAAAAGATCGCTGATCTTCTCGAAGAAGCAAACAAGCTAGAAGTCGAACAAGCCACTGAAGTGGTTGTCGAAGAGACTATTGAAGAAGGCAGTCACCAAGCCGACATGACGATGAAGCACGTTAAGAATCCTACTCCCGGTGAGAAGAAGGCTGCCAAAGACATGAAGCCTGGCATCGCTGGCTATAAGGATCGCATTGACATGCTCAAGAGCGCCGAAGCTGGTGGCCGCTTGAAGAAGGAAGAAGCAGAGTATACAGTGGATATGTCAGAAGACATTGCCGCACTAACTAATGGTGAAGAACTCAGTGAAGAGTTTAAGACTAAGGCAGCCACGATCTTTGAGGCCGCAGTAGTAACACGCGTTAAGAGTGAAGTCGCTCGTCTCGCGGAAGAGTTTGAAGCTCAGCTTGATGAAGAAGTTGAGTCAATCAAAGAGGGTCTTGTTGAAAAAGTTGATGGATACCTCAACTACGTAGTTGAGCAGTGGATGACAGATAATGAGCTTGCCCTTGAGAGTGGTATGAAGAATGAAATCCTTGAGAGTTTTGTTTCAAGCATGAAGGGTGTGTTTGAGCAGCATTACATTGAAGTACCAGAAGAGAAGTTTGACGTCTTAGGTGAGATGCAACTAAAGACTGAAGCCGTTATGGCCAAGTTGGACGAGCAACTCGCGGCGAACGTTGCACTATCGAAGCAACTCAACGAGATGAAGCGTACAGCCTCTATCGATGAGTTCGCTGTAGGAATGGCCGACACCGAAGCAGAGAAGTTTAAGTCTCTAGCTGAAGAGTTAGCATATGATGATGCCGAGACATTCAAGGCAAAACTTCAGACTATTAAAGAGAATTATTTTGGTAAGAAACAAACCGCACCTGTGGTGCGATCAGTTGTCACAGACGCTCCAGTTGCTTTGACTGAAGAGGTGGTTCACACCCCTCAGATGGCACAGTACCTACGCACTTTGAGCAGCATGAAGTAATCCCATTAACCCAAAGGAAATAAAATGCAAACCCGTCAAGAACTACTTAAGAAGTGGGCCCCTGTCCTAGAACATGGTCCTGAAATCAAAGACGCTTATCGTCGCGAAGTCACCGCCGTTCTCCTAGAGAACCAAGAGCGTGAACTAGCCAAGAGCGCCGAAGCCCTATACGAAACATCTCCTACCAACTCAGGCGGCGCTGGTCTTGCCCTAGGCGGTGCTGGTGCTTCTAGCAACACCGTTCAAGGCTATGATCCAGTCCTAATCAGCCTAGTTCGTCGTGCAGCTCCTCAGCTAATCGCTTATGACATCGCTGGCGTTCAGCCAATGACTCAGCCTACCGGCTTGATCTTCGCATTGAAGAGTCTCTATACCAGTCAGTCAGGTACAGAAGCACTATTCAACGAAGCTGACACCGGCTTCGGCGGCACTGGTACACACCAGACTGGTCTAGATGGTAGCAACCTTGCTACTAAGACATTCGGCACAGGCCTAACCACGGCAAACGCTGAAGACCTTGGTGCTGGCGTTACTTTCAACCAGATGGCATTCAAGATCGACAAGGCTACTGTTACTGCTAAGACTCGTGCACTACGTGCTGAGTACTCAACAGAACTAGCTCAAGACTTGAAGGCGGTTCATGGTCTAGACGCTGAAGGCGAACTAACCAACATCCTCTCAACAGAAATTCTTGCTGAGATCAACCGTG
>Ga0114975_10002286_pt1 | contig 13150 bp, 10 predicted proteins | sample S_130626_EF_Meta_FD_87031 | JGI IMG/M metagenome (GOLD analysis project Ga0114975, IMG submission 87031) | Freshwater microbial communities from Lake Simoncouche, Canada to study carbon cycling - S_130626_EF_MetaG | ecosystem: Environmental > Aquatic > Freshwater > Lake | place: Lake...
AATATTTTTAACATCTAAATTACCAAAACTAGTTCCATCTCCAAATAAACCAAGCTCCAATAATACCTTACCAAGCAATGTCTCTTTTAATTGACCTATAGTCATTCTGGATGGAATTGCATGTGGATTAATAATAATGTCTGGGCGTAATCCATCTTTTGTAAATGGCATATCACATTCTGGTATAATATTACCACATGTACCCTTTTGTCCATGTCTACTTGAAAATTTATCTCCAAATACCGGTTTTCTATGAATTCTTACGCGCACTTTTGCGAAATTATAACCGTCTCCATTTCTACCAGTATAATTTTTATCTATATAGGTTTCTTCTGTTGTACTATATGCACGGCTTTGATCTTCATATTTAATAATTTTAGTAGGATCATTTCTGTTTTCTTTAATTGGAATAATTTTTGCAATAATGATATCTCTATTTTCAATTAGTGTATTTTCTGGAATAAATCCCTGTGAATTTAATTTATCATAATTTCCGAATTTAATACTTCGCGTTTTAGTAGGGTCTGGCTTGCATCGAATAATCTCATCACGTATAATATTTTTATCTTCATCTTTTTCAGTATGATAAATTGTAGCGCTAAACAGACCACGGTCAATTGAACCTTTATTTACTAATACACTATCTTCTTGGTTATATCCAGTATGTGTCATAATTGCTACATGAATTTGAGAACCAGATGGTATTTTATTTAAATGTATAAAATTCATTAGACGAGTATCAACAAGAGGACGGCTTGGGTAAGTTAATACATAAGATGTTTTATCCATTCGCTGGTCGAAGTTCATAGCATAAACACCGAGTGCTTGTTTTGCCATGGCACATTGATATGTATTTCTTGGTGCTTGATTATGATCTGGAAAAGGTGTACATGAAGCTAATACGCCGAATATTGTACTAGGATGAATTTCACAGTGTGTATAATTGTAATATGTATTTTTATCTTGCAAATATCCATCTTTTGATTTCATAGCAATCATTGCATGATTCTGTTCTTCTGGATCGATATATTCAATAACTGAATCTGATAATTTACATGATGTAATCAAATCATTCCATGAAAGCTCTTTATTTGCAATATCTGATATAATTTCTTTTGTAATGATTGCCTTTCCATCACGAACTCTTAGTACTGGCCTTACCATTCTACCTCCATCACTACATATTCGTATTTGCGCATTTTTAAAATCAAATACGATTGAAGTATAAATATTGATAATTCCTTTATACTTTTTATCCTTCATATCAGTGTATAATTTCATAGGATCTTTTGCTATGCCAACCCATGAACCATTTATAAAAACTTTAATTTTTTGAAATAATTCAGTCGGTGATATTTCATCCACTTTGATTATATTTGGTTCAACGTATTCATATAAAGATGCACTATTTGTTGGTATAGTTATGTGTGTCATATAACTAATGTTTTTAACTACACCGATAGATTGACCTTCTGGCGTTTCGGCTGGACATAAATATCCCCATGTTGTATTATGTAATTTACGTGGAGCAATTAATTCGCCACTTTTTTCAAGAGGAGTATTTATTCTACGCAAATGACTCATACTCGCCATGTATGTTAATCGATTTAATACTTGCGCTACACCAACTTTAGCATTATTTGCTTGTTTTATACTAAAATCGCCAGTAGCCAGTGCGCGGGTGATACCGTTTTCAATGGTTGTTGATTTCATTATTTTATAAATATTTGTCATGTTGATTATATTTTCATAATCCTCAGTTGAACGCCAAGACCCGTTATTAATCTCACGAATAACTTGTTTTTGCATTTCTTTAACCAATTTATTAAAATAATTTCGAAATAGATTATTTAATAGAGTTCCAGTAAGTTCAATTCGTTTATTTAAATATGAATCACGATCATCTGGTTGTCTCCATCCTAATCCAGTTTGAATTAATTGATTTGCCATATAACCAAGTAAATATAACTTCTGTGTTAATGTTTTACAATGTGGAAATAAATCATTGTTTAATACATCTAACGCAAATTCTCTCTTTTTTTTTATTCCAGTTTCTCTATCCATATTTAATGGTGTATACGCAACAGACGCAGTAATATGACGAACAGCATCTTCTTGTGTCATATATTTATTAGCATCGATAATAGATGCTTGTAAGAAATCTAACATACTTTTAGTTTGTTCGTTGTTAATATCTAAAATAATATATTCACAAATGTTTTTATCAGTTAATACACCCAATGCTCTAAAAACCGTAAATAATTCAATTGGCTGTTTTATTCTTGGTATATTAATAAACAATCCATGTCCAAAACCATTATTTTTACTTGCAATCATTACTTCTATTTGTTTTGGAGATATACATTTAAAATCTGGAACTGATTTTATTTCAGCATACCATGACCATTTTGTTGTATTTTTACCATCGAAACAATATACGCGATTTTCTGCAGCTCTTTCTTGGCCCAATACAGTTTTTTCAGAACCTTTAATAATAAAATAACCACCGCAATCCATTGGACATTCCCCGGTAAATTGTGGAGGAATGTGTCTATTTTGAGTTAATAGACAAATTGATGATTTTAACATAATTGGCATTTTACCGATATTAATCTTAGGAAGTGTTTTATTAATTATCTTTGGAGTATCCATTTGTTCTGTATTACGAATAATGTATTGAATTTGTAAATCAACTGTCATTGTAGAAGAATATGTAAAATTTCGTAATTTCGCTTCTTGTGGAAACATTAATTTGGTAGCGCCATTGTTCTCGTGTATTTGTGGTGGGTGTAATTTAAAATTTTCAAATGATACATATATTTCTAAGAAATATTGTTCTTTTTCTTGAACATAATCATTTTCGGAACGAATAACTACAGGATTAAACATTTGTATTGTTCTTAATATTTGAAAATTAATAAAGTGGTTATATGATTCAATCTGATGTCTTACTAATCTATCCAAATGTTGTCCACGGAAATAAGATTCAATTATAGTGTATGGTTCTTCAATATATTCACCCAAATGACCCAATATGTTTTGTTCTATTTCACATGGGTTTGATTCGATTTGTTCTTTTAATTTTTCCAAATGATTTTCTTCATTAATAATTCTCATAATATCTTCTTGAGTAGATGATATTTTATTGGATTTATATGATGCATCTGTTTTACTTTTTTTTATTTTTATTTTATATTGAGTTTGAGAATTATCTAAATTTTGAACCTTTTCATTGTATTGAACTGATTCGGTTGATAGACTCATTTTATTCTAATAATGTATTGGTATGTTATGTTTAAATTAATTTAATTTAATGATATCAATTTTTGTAAATAATTATTTTATAATAATGTAATAAACCTATCTTTACAAAGTTAATGAATGGACGGTTTCATAGATTACTTGGATAATTATAAAACAAATAAGTCGCTCGATTATAATGATGTATGTAATATATTGAATACTACACAATATCATTTTAATGAAAATAAATTATATGATATTCAATTTACAGGTATTCCATATAAAAATTATTCTATGTGGAATTCATTAAATAATACATATATTCCAGCTAATAATAAATATGAATTGTGGAAAAAAGAACACGAATCACTAATAAGTATAAGAAATACAGTTAATACAAAAATAACTAAAAAAAAACAAAATGTATATATAAATGTTTGCGTTGAAAAGATAGACGATCTAATCAAATTAATTGATGAGAATCCATATGACGAAGCAAATGAATATAACATTGATTTAAAATCATTGCACAATATCCGCAATGAATTATGTGAATTAAACAATATGATTGGAATGGATAAATTGAAGACATCTATATTAAACCAATTGATATATTTTATGCAAGATCTACATATAAATAATAATGGAAGTGATTTTAAACATACTGTTATTTCCGGGCCACCAGGTACAGGAAAAACTGAAATAGCAAAAATTATTGGAAAAATGTATTCAAAAGTCGGAGTATTAAAAAAAAATGTGTTTAAAAAGGTAACAAGAAATGATTTAGTTGCAGGTTATTTAGGTCAAACTGCAATAAAGACAACAAATGTTATAAATGAATGTTTAGGTGGCTGTTTATTTATTGACGAAGCATATTCGCTTGCTAGTCCAAATGAAAATGATAGTTATTCAAAAGAATGTATTGATACTATTTGCGAGGCACTGAGTAATCATAAAGATAATTTAATGGTAATAATTGCAGGATATGAAAATGAGTTGAATAATACATTTTTCAGTGCGAACCCTGGGTTAGAGTCAAGGTTTATTTGGAGATTTAATATTGAGAACTACAATTCAAATGAAATGATGCAAATATTCAAAAAGAAGGTTAAAGAAAATGGCTGGGAATTAGATACCGATGTAATGATAAAAGTGAAATGGTTCGAAGATAAGAAGGATGAGTTCAAATTTTTTGGTAGAGATATGGAGCTATTATTCTCGCATATGAAAGTCTGCCATTCGCGTCGTATTTATGGTAAAAATGATATTACTCGTAAGTTAATTACATTAGAAGACATGGATAATGGATATAAGAAATTTTTAGATAATAAGAAAAAAACAAATAAAAGTAATGTTTTATACGGTTTGTATGTATAATTTAGATATAACTTAATAATATAGGTTATATTTAAATATAAACATGAGCGAGGAGAAAAGAACTATAAAAATTAATACTGCTTTGTTTAAAATACCTGATACTAGAAAAAATAGAAAACCAAAAGAACAAAAAGAAATTAAGGTTAAAACGCCAAAAAAGGAGAACAATAAAACATTAAAGAGGAGTTTACTTCGGTTTTTACGAAATCATCAAGAACAAAATATAAATCAATTAAGTTCTACAAATAAAAATGAAATTGAGAAACCGAAACCAAAAACGAATACTAGTACTAGTGATTTTAATAACGATTTTAATGAATCTTTAGAGTATCTTACGAGATTAACAAAAGAAAATGAAAACAATTCAATTATAAATCCTCATAATAAAACTTTAAAGCAGTATCCAGATTATGGTAAAACAAGTATAACAGAACCAATTATTAATACAAATGTTCCAATGGAATTAATGCAAAATGATTTTACAAATAAAATTACAGAGACAATTCAAACAAACCAACCGGTTTCGATTAATTATAAACATTATCCTCCTCCGAGTTATGGTTGTTTAAAACAAGGTTCTTTACCTACATTCCGAACATGGAAGAATCAAACGCAAAGAAATACGAACACTCCAATATTGAATTATACGCCAACAATATCATCCAATACAGAACATAATCAAAATAATCATATTGATAATCATAAAATAAATATGGTTTCGAGTGTTGTATCGAATACAAATCCTATACAACAATCATCAAGTAAAATGAATAATATGATAGAAAAGACTATAATTACACAAAATATTGATAAAATGACGAATATAAACAATCAAAATAATCAAAAGTATAAAAAATTTATTAAAAAACAAAAAAAGACACTTAGGAGAACATATAACGTAGGTAAATCAAAAATGTATCCAAAAATATCAGTTTTAGTATCAAATAAAACAATACGTAATAATATTACAACAAAATCGCAATTATTAAAACAAGTATCAATACAAGAAATTAAGAAATATTTAATCAAAAAGGGATTTATTAGAATAGGTTCAATTGCACCAAACGACGTCCTTCGTAAAATGTACGAAACGTCGATTTTAATGTGCGGTGAAATACAAAATCATAATCCCGATAATTTGTTATATAATTATTTGTATAATTCGGAAGAATAGAGAACGACTTATATTTTCGTTTATAAATATAATATCTTTACAAACGAATTAAATATTTATCTGTAATAAATAAAAATGAAATATATTTTTATTATTTACTCTATTATTTTATCACCAATTTTAGCAAGTCAACTTAAACCGAAATTCTGTATTGATTGTCAGTTTTATAAAAACAACATTTTTACTGGTAGTGAATTTGGAAAATGTTCATTATTTCCCAAAGATAATTACAATGTTGATTTTTTGGTGAATGGAAATAAAAATAATAATATAGAATACCATTACTGTTCTACATCAAGACTAAGTGATAATATGTGTGGAAAAGAAGCCAAATATTATTACAAAAAATAGGCAATACTATAAGAACGAAATATATAAAAAATGGACAAAGTATTATATCCATTTTTTATACTCTATGTTATGAATCAATATATTTATAAAAATATTACTAATATACTTACACAGAATGATAATATAAATGCGGAATGTAGACATACGTTATAGTTTAATCTCGTATTTTCTTTTGTATTGTACTGTAAATTGTTTTTTTCGATTACGTAATCTTCATCTAATATTGGCATAACTTTGGATGACTTTGGTGATCTATCTTTATACAAATTAATGTTAAAGTATCTGGGCATTTTTTTTAACATTGGCAAAAAGTTTTGATTAAAGACGGTATATTTATAATTGTTGTTTAATTTTTTTAATATATTTTTATCTATTTTATAATTACATTTGTTAGTATGTGTAGTATAATCACTTGAAATTGTTTCATCAAACTCGCAGAAAAATCCATAATCGTCTTCCATGTTCGAACAATCGGTTGTATTATCATTAACTGATGAATTCATTATTATTAAATGATGGTTGTATTTATAATATTATATAAATACAAATATAAAAATCAATTTTTATACAAATATAAAACTATTTTATTATAATTGTATAACTATAATAAAAAATTATGTCAGGTTCTCCATTAGTAATAGAATATTTAAATTTAACTAAAGAATATCAATCGAAATATGGAGAATCTACAATAGTCCTTATGCAAGTTGGTGCTTTTTTTGAAATGTATGGATTAAAAACATCAAATACAATAAACGGTAGTAGCATATTAGAGGTTTGTAATATATGTCAATTGAATATATCAGATAAAAAAATTTGTGTTGGCAAAGATGAAGTAGTAATGGCTGGATTTCGTGATTATTCATTGGATAAATATATATTAAAACTTACTGATGCAGGTTTCACTGCTGCTGTATATACACAAGAAAAAACCGGTAAAGTCGTTTCTCGTTCTCTATATTCTGTTTTTTCTCCAGGGACGTATATTTCACATGATACAGATAGTTCTCCGCAAATTACAAATAATATTATTTGTATTTGGATAGATCTTATAAAATCGTTGCGTAGTGTTAAGGAGAATATAATATGCGGAATTTCAGTAGCAAATATTTTTACAGGTAAATCTTTTATGTTTGAATATGAAATACCGTTTTATATGAATCCAACTACGTTTGATGAACTAGAGCATTATATATCTGTATTTAACCCGAGTGAAGTGATATTTATTTCTCCTTTTGATAATGATATTATTCGAAATATTTTACAATATTCTGGTATAAAATGCAATGTACACCGTATAGATTCAAGAGATGTATCCAATGAAAAAGTGCAAAATTGTATGAAACAAAAATATATATCTCATATATTGGCATCTTTCTTTGGAGAAGAAAGTATACATATATGTGCTGAATTTGAAAATTATGTTATTGCTACACAATCGTTTTGTTATTTGTTAGACTTTATACAAGAACATAATCCAAATTTGGTTCGTAAAATTAGTATGCCTACTTTTAAAAACATATCAACGCGAATGGTATTAGCAAATCATACATTAAAACAATTGAATATAATTGATGATCACGATAAACAACGTGGTAATTTGTCGTCGGTTTTATCATTTTTAAACAAATGCTGTTCTCCGATGGGTAAACGATTGTTTGAATATCAATTAACAAATCCTACATTTGAAAAACAATGGCTACAGAATGAATATGACATTACTTCAATTATATTGGATAATTATCATTTTGTAGAATTATTTCGTAAACAATTATGCAATTTGCGGGATATGGAAAAAATAAGTAGACAATTAGTTGTTCGTAAATTATATCCATCCAGCATTTATCATTTATATTCTTCTATTGTTATATTGCAACAAATAAATGAATGTTTGGTTGAAAATCCAGAAATATCAAAATATTTGGTTTTATCTTATGAGAAAAGTTCTCCAAACGAATATATAAAAAAAATTACAAATGGTATTACTTCGTTTTTAGACCAGCATCTTATTATTGAAAAATGTAAATTGTTAACTTCAACACAAACGTTTGCGGATAATATTATTCAAAGAGGTGTATCTATAAAGTTAGATGATTTGTTAGATAAGCGACAACTTGATAATGAAATATTAGATGAAATCCAAAATTATTTTAATAATTTGTTGCGAACACATGAAAATAAACCATCATTAAAATTCATAGATAAACATGAAACTGAAAAATCCGGAATTAGTTTACAACTTACAAAAAAAAGAGCAACTACATTAAAAAATGTAATAAATTCAATTGGAAAAAAGACAATTGAAATAAAAGGAAAGATAATTGATCTTACTGAAATTAAATTTGTATCCGCATCTAGTAATGCAGATGAAATCAGTTTTCCATTATTAAATAAAACAACAAAAGAATTATTGAGTATTGGTAATGAAATAGATCAGGTTATTTGTAGCGTATACGAAGAAATTTTAACAAAATTGGAAAAAACGTGGTTTAAAGAAATTGAGTTATTGGGGGATTATGCGGCAAGATTAGATGTTTTACAATGCAAGTCATATATTGCACGAACATATAATTACTGCAAACCAGAAATTCAAGATTCACCGAAATCTTTCGTTCGTGTTAAAGAAATACGACATTGCTTGATCGAGCATATACAGACAAATGAAATATATGTAGCAAATGACATGCATATTGGATGTGATAACCAAGACGGAATGTTATTGTATGGTACAAATGCAGTAGGTAAAACAAGTTTGATACGTGCTTTAGGTATTGCTGTAATATTAGCACAATGTGGTATGTATGTACCTTGTTCTCAGTTTGTATATTATCCTTATACAGCAATATATTCACGCATTCTTGGAAATGATAATTTATTTAAAGGATTATCTACGTTTGTAGTAGAAATGTCAGAATTGAGAACAATATTAAAAATGTCGGATGAAAATAGCTTAATTTTGGGCGATGAAGTATGTTCTGGAACAGAGACAGAATCCGCATTGAGTATTTTTGTATCAGCTTTAATGGATTTACATGATAAGAAAACATCCTTTATTTTTGCTACACATTTTCATGAAATAATTCAATATGACGAAATTAAACAATTGTGCAACATGGTTCTTTGTCATATGTCAGTGGTATATGATAGAGAACAAGACTGTTTGATTTATGACCGTAAATTGCAATATGGTCCCGGAAATAGAATGTACGGATTAGAAGTATGTAAATCATTATATTTACCAAATGAATTCTTGGAACGTGCATATAATATACGAAATAAATATTACCCTGAGAATCGTGGAGAATTATCTCACGATTCTAGCGTTTATAATTCAAAAAAAATAAGAGGAATATGTGAGAAGTGTAATAGTGAAATTGCGAAAGAGACTCATCATTTATCGCCTCAAAAAGATGCATCAGATACTGGATTTATTGGTTCTTTTCATAAAAATCATCCTGCAAATTTGATGGCTTTGTGTGAAAAATGTCATGATGAGTTGCATAAAAAAGATACAAAAATAAAACGAAAAAAGACAACAAAAGGGTATACCGTCGCCTAATTACATTCTACAATTTCCATAACATTTTCCTTGGTGAAAATAAAAATCTTTATTTTTTAAATAAACATCACTATAATTAGATTTTACCGTAGGACCATTTTCATTGCCAGCTACGCATTTTTCGCCTCCCAATAATACACAACACGATGTAGATGCACATGTATTTTTATCTACTTTTAAACATGCGGATTCCGTATTAGTATTGCTATTTTTATTAAATGAACAAAACCCGCCTAATTGTGAAGCAGTATCATACACCGGTTTTGTATAACTTAATCCAGTTAATCTACTTAAATATACAGAATCTTCATAATTAGGAACATAATTTGATGACTCATATCGAAAAGTACCAGGTTCGTTATATATAGTATTTCCTTTAACACTGGTCCATGGTAATTCAACAACATTTCCACTTTGGTCTTTAACGTAAATTGGTTTTACAAGTCCTACATCTAAATCATTTTGTTTAATAATATCTTGTTCTGAGTCATGATATTGTATATTATAGTTATCGGGTACATATTTTGTTCTTTCGCTAAGTTCTTGTGAAATTTGTTCTGTTGGTGGTGTATTTCTTAATGGATCTCGTATAGATTCTTTTGATACGTCTTTTTTTAATTCTTCTGCAATAGTCGATCTTTGTGTTGTGTATCCTTCTTTTATTATACTTCCCAATGTTAAAGTTGAGAATAATAATAACAAAAATGAGATAATAATAATGTATTTGTTCATCTTATATTATAGAATAATATATTTTAGTTGTAAAAATTGAAATAAAAAATATTAATATATTACATATATTAAATATAAGTTAAAATGATAATTCCAGTTAAATGCTTTACTTGCGGGTGTATTCTTGCAGATAAATACAGATATTTTCAAGATCAAGTTCGTAAAATAAAAATATCAAATAACCAGCAAATAGATAAAGTTGTATATCTTACAAAAAAAACAATCGATAAAACCCCCGAAGGTATTATATTAGATGATTTAGGTTTAAATAATCCATGTTGTCGTCGTCATATGCTTACTCATGTTGATATTGAATAAATATTTTATAGCCAAAATTATAAATATATTTTTTTATATCGTTAATATATATATATACATGAACGCTTCTCGTACAATAAATAATACTTGTGGAGGTAAAAGAAAAACACAAAAAAGAAGAAGAACATCACAGAAAAGCAGAAAAACAAGAGGTGGTAGTTGCGAATGTGATAAAACACATGGTGGCGCAAGAAGAAAAGTAAGAGGTGGTAGTGCATTTCTTAACGATCTTCCTATTCGTTATCTGTATCAATATAAAAATGAAGTTATAAACCCACAAGATCCACATACAATGGTTTCTGGTAGATTAATGGGAAATCCTATTAAACCTACTTTAGGTGGAAAATCAAAGAAAAGGTTAAATCGTTTAAAACGAGTCCGCGGTGGTGCTTCTGACTTATTGTTGGGCAATAGTACATCAATGAATCCGATTACATCATTTTGGACTAGTGCTGGATTACCAAATCCAATGGGTACATTATCTGCTTCACCTTATGTTAACGAATCAATTAGCGTACAGCCAATTGAAAAAAATTACGGAAGTCATAATCCACCTTTAGTTTAAGTTTTTATATATTTAATATATATAAATAATGGCACTTACAGGATTAAGCAATTTATGCCCCCCTGCTTATATATATTTAGTAATATCCCTTATTTTTATTATAATTGCAGCAATACAGAATTATGGAAATGTTAATGTTTATTGTTTAGGTTCATATTCATGTGATGTATCAAGTACATTTTTAATTTTTATAATTAAATTGGTGTATGTATTATTTTGGAGTTGGATTTTAAATTTAATATGTAGAGCAGGATATTCAGAGCTATCGTGGTTTTTACTTCTTTTACCACTTTTACTTATTTTTATTTTATTAGCAATATTAATGATTAAGTAAATGAAAACTTTATTATTTATAATGATATAATATAATTATAAATGCCAATAAAACATAAAAAAAAGAACGTAACATTTAAACGCAGATTAAATACTGTAGTATTACCAATTCAAGGTGAAATTCAAGAAGTGAAATCTGGATGGAAAAAAGTTTATATTTATGGAGAACCATATACTCGAGGATATGCACATGGTTATTTGTTATTTGAAGAACTAAATCGCGTTAAAACGGTATTGTCATTTATTATTAAAGAACAATTAAGCATAACTATATCAGAATATATGAAAAACAATAAGGAACTAATAGTTCCTATTGTCAAAAAACAGTATAATGAATTTTATGAAGAATTGCGTGGTATATCAGATGGCGCCAGATATAAAGGTATAGATATATCTGTAGATTTTTTAATTGCATGGAATGCATTTTTATCATTGTATTCTTATTATAAAGACGGTAATATTGAAAGATGTAGTGCATTTATTGCGTGTGGAGATGCTACTGAAAACGGAGATATTGTAATGGCACATAATACACATTCTGATTTTGCAACTGGACAATTATTAAATATAGTTTTACATGTTAATCCTGCTTCGGGTAATCAATTCGTAATGCAAACCTCGGCTGGATTCATCGCAAGTTCTACAGATTGGTTTATTTCAAAAAATGGTATAATTGGATGCGAAACAACAATCTCAAATATTAAATATAAACCGGTATTTGGCTCACCTTATTTTTGTAGAATTCGACAATTGATGCAATATGCAAATACATTAGATGATTGTGTAAATATTATGTCCGAAAATAATGCAGGCGATTATGCATGTTCTTGGTTGTTTGGTGATATAAAACATAATGAAATAATGTTATTTGAGTTGGGACTAAAAACTTATAATATACAAACAACAAAAAATGGCGTGTTTTATGGTATGAACAGTCCAATTAGCTTTGAAATGCGTAATTTAGAAACAATCGATAATAGTATTTCTGATATATCAACTAGTTCTGGTTCTCGTAATGAAACGTTGAATTTTTTATTAAATACGCAGTATTATGGTAAAATAAATATACAAAACGCAAAAAGAATAATTAGCAATCATTATGATAGTTTTTTAAAAAAAGAACATATTGGATTTCGTAATATATGCAGACATTCGGAAACAGAAGAAGAACCTAACAATGCATTATATGGTAGTATTGATAGTAAAATTACAAATAGTAAAATGGCAATAGATATGAATTTTTGGGGTAGGTTTGGTTCAGGATGTGGTCGTTCTTTGAATATTAAAGAATTTATACAGAAATATAAAATATATAAAAAATGGGAAAATGTAGTAGATGATTTTAAACCATATAGATGGGTTGTTTTGTGAGTGGTGAAGGAAAAATATAATTAGATAACATATTTATTGTAATATTATCTAGCTTTGTATTTTGTATAAATTTTTCTTTGAATATTTTTCTACATATTACATTATTTATTATATGTTCATTTTCAGG
>Ga0114975_10002287_pt1 | contig 13148 bp, 9 predicted proteins | sample S_130626_EF_Meta_FD_87031 | JGI IMG/M metagenome (GOLD analysis project Ga0114975, IMG submission 87031) | Freshwater microbial communities from Lake Simoncouche, Canada to study carbon cycling - S_130626_EF_MetaG | ecosystem: Environmental > Aquatic > Freshwater > Lake | place: Lake...
CTTCACTGAAATAAACTGTTTCATAGCTTAATCTTTCTTTTGCTTCAAAATTTGAATCGCTTGATTCAACCCTGTTAAAAATAAATTGATATCATCCATCGATATTGCCAATGATGGTAATAAACGAATTACATTTGGTTTTGCTTCGCCTGTGAAAATTTTTACATCGTTTAACAGCACTTTTCGCACTTCCTCCAATCCTTCCTCCATTTCAAAACCAATCATTAAGCCACGTCCTCTAACCACTTTTACACCCTTTGTATTTTTCAATGCATTTATCAAATAGCTCCCTTTTTCTTCAGCTGCTTTTATTAAATTTTCCTTTTGCATAACTTCAATAACCGCTATGGCAGCAGCACATGCCAATGGATTGCCTCCAAAAGTGGTACCCAGCATGCCAAATTTTGCTTGAATATGCGGTGCAATTAAAATCCCACCAATGGGAAAGCCATTACCCATTCCCTTAGCCATTGAATATATGTCAGCATGCACACCAGCGTGATCATGTGCAAAAAATTGACCTGAACGCCCATAACCACATTGCACACTATCGGCAATATATACTGCACCAAAATCATCACACACTTTTCTAATCGCTTGTAAAAATGTATCACTTGCTTCATGAATACCTGCCACTCCTTGTATTCCTTCAATAATAACAGCCGCTATTTCATTTCCTTGTTCAGCAAAACATGATTGCAATGCAGCTAAATCATTAAATGGTAAAAAGATAATATTATTTGTCTCATTAACGGGTGCTACTATACTTGGATTGTCGGTAGCAGCAACTGCCAAAGAAGTACGACCGTGAAATGCTTTTTTAAAAGCAACTATTTTTTTTCTCCCTGTATGAAAGCTCGCCAATTTTAAGGCATTCTCATTTGCTTCAGCACCACTATTACATAAAAATAATTGATAGTCCTTCTTGCCGCTAATTTCATTTAAAGCCGTTGCCAGCTTCTCTTGAATTGGCATAATCACCGAATTAGAATAAAAAGCAATCGCATGCAATTGGTCTTCAATGCGTTTTACCCAATAAGGATGTGTGTGACCAATGCTTATAACGGCATGACCGCCATACATGTCTAAATATTCCTGCCCCTTATCGTCCCAAACACGACTGCCTGCAGCTTTGGTAATAGCGATTGGATTTAAAGGATAAACGTTGAATAAAGACATATTTGAATATTTTTGAATTAAATCTTAGAATTGAAAATCAATAATTTATTTTGAATAGTAGATGATTAGGTTTGCTTAAAAATAATTAGCTTTTAATTGCAACCCTGTTGTTTCTTCGAGTCCAAAAAGTAAATTCATATTTTGTACCGCTTGCCCCACTGCACCTTTCAATAAATTATCGATCACTGAATGTATAGCTATTTTATTTCCTTGCTTTTCAATATGAATCAAACATTTATTGGTATTCACTACTTGTTTTAAATCAATGTTATTTTTAGAAACATGCGTAAATAAATGGCCTTCATAATAAGCATTGTACAATTCATATACAGCATCTAAACTTAAATCACTTGTTACCACCGAGGTAATAAAAATACCTCTTGTGAAATCACCTCTCCATGGAACAAAATTGACTTCAGCGTTTTGATTTCCTTGTAAACTCGCCAAGCTTTCTCCAATTTCGTTTAAATGTTGATGTTGCAAAGTTTTATACGCTTGGATATTATTGGCCCTCCAACTAAAATGGCTTGTCGATGATAAACCTTGCCCTGCTCCAGTGGAACCGGTAATACCCGTTGTATAAACCTCTTTTAATAAACCTTTAGCAGCCAATGGTAATAATCCCAATTGAATGGCTGTTGCGAAGCAACCTGGGTTTGCAATATTATTAGCTGTCTTAATTTTTTCTCTTTGTAATTCAGGCAATCCGTAAATGAAATTTTTATCACCAATACTTGCTGAACCTACTAGTCTAAAATCTTGTGAAAGGTCAATTATTTTAATACTTGGTTTAATTTCATTGGCAGCCAAAAACTTTTTTGCATCTCCATGACCAACACATAAAAACAACACATCAATTTCTTGCGACAATTCACTTGCAAATTTTAAATTGGTATCGCCTACTAAATCGGCATGCACTTTGCTCACCGGTTCACCCGCATTACTTGTACTATGCACAAAACTAATATGTGCATTGGGATGACGAAGTAATACACGCAACAATTCGCCACCCGTATATCCCGCTCCTCCTACAATACCTATATTTACTTTTTGCATTTGACTAAACTTGTAATTATTTATTTAAAGTGCCGCTTTGATTTTTAGACCTCAACAACACAATTACTCAACTTATTTTTTATTAAACTCTTTCACATTGTGGAAGATACTTGTTTGATTTCCAAATATTTTGGTAAAGCCTCGAACATCCGCACCTGTGAAACCTGTATTCATTTCCCCATACTTTCCAAACTTCGCACTCATTAAATCATTAGGAGACTCAATGCCTAAAATTTGAAAATGATACGGATTCAATTGTACAAATACATCCCCAGTTACTTGTTCTTGTGAATTGGTTAAATAAGCTTCAATATCACGCATCACAGGATCGAGAATTTGTCCCTCATGTAACCAATTGCCATAAAAAGAAGCTAACTGATCTTTCCAAGACAATTGCCATTTGGTTAATACATGTTTTTCTAAAGCATGGTGTGCTTTTAAAATAACCATTGGGGCTGCTGCTTCAAAACCAACTCTTCCTTTAATACCAATGATGGTATCACCAACATGAATATCTCTTCCAATACCATAAGCACCTGCTATAGATTGTATAAATTGGATGGCTTCTGTTGGATGGCCAAATGTTTGACCATTTACTTTTTTAATTTCTCCTTGCTCGAAACTAATAATCATTTCCTCAGTTGCACCCTGTTTGGTCATTTGTGTTGGCCAAGCATGCTCAGGTAACATTCCTTTTGAATTCAATGTTTCCTTTCCACCAACACTCGTACCCCACAATCCCTTATTTATGGAATAAGCAGCTTTTTCAAAATTCATTGCTACTCCCTTTCCCTTTAAATATTCAATCTCTGCTTCTCGGCTTAATTGTAAATCACGAATAGGTGTTAAAATTTCAATCCCAGGAATCATGATTTGAAAAATCATATCAAAACGAACTTGATCATTTCCCGCACCGGTACTACCATGTGCTACTAACTTCGCGCCTACTTTTTTTACATGTTCTGCAATATGCAAAGCTTGACTTAAACGTTCAGCACTCACACTTAAAGGATAGGTATTGTTTTTTAACACATTTCCATACACCAAGTATTTAATGATGCTATCATAGTAACCTTTTACTGCATTAACAGTTGTATGCGATTTTACACCTAATGCATATGCATGTGCTTCAACTTTTTTTAATTCATCATCGGAAAAACCACCTGTGTTTACAATCACACTATGCACTTCCAATCCTTTATCCTCCGTTAAGTATTTTACACAAAAGGTGGTATCTAATCCTCCGCTAAATCCTAAAACAACTTTCTCCATATTCTTTATTTTTTCGTCAACCAGTTTAATAATTTACTTTGTTTTATTTGTATAAAACAATCGTATAATTTTTTATTCGATTCGAAATCACCTTTAACCTATTTGGTTTTTGGATCATTTTTTGGCTCTAACAACATAGCCGTACACATACAATTTTTACGATTCTTACTCATTAAAATTTCATAGTTCACGCAGCTTTTACAACCAGCCCAAAATTCTTCATCATCCGTTAACTCGCTGTAGGTAACAGGTTCATAGCCTAATTCACTATTAATTTTCATTACGGCTAACCCTGTTGTTAAACCAAACAACTTTGCATTTGGATATTTTTCTCTAGACAATTGGAAAATGGTTTGCTTAATTTTTTTTGCAATACCACTTTTTCTAAAGTCAGGAGAAACAATTAAACCACTATTGGCTACGAACTGGCCATGCTGCCAAGCCTCAATATAACAAAAGCCCACCCAGGTTCCGTCTGTAGTATGTGCAACAACTGCTTTGCCTTCCTCAATTTTTTTTGCTACATATTCAGGACTACGTTTTGCAATACCTGTTCCACGCGCTTTTGCAGATGAAGCCATCTCGTCAGTAATGGCTACTGAATAATGAACATCGCCACTATCGGCTACACGTACTATAATTTGCTGTTCCAATGATTACTAAAATTTAAAAAAATGACACTTCTGGCGTTTCTAGAAAATTTCGGGGCTTTTTCCACTGATAGGGGCAATTGCCAACTGCTCGTCCTATCAGAATCCACGTCGCGGTGAAAATCTAACCGCAAGCGGCAACCTGATGGGTCTGTTCAACACAAGGACCGGTGCAAAATTTGCACACATCAGTAAGTTATGTAGTTGGTCCTTTTTCATAAATAAATTCCTATATTAGGAGGTAGGACGTAAAATTATAAAATTATTAAACAAAAAGAGGTCATTACCCCTTATAATTTATGCATTGTAGCCTTAAACAGCCAAAATTTGGCTTAAAATAATAGTTGTTAGTATTTTTTGGGCTTCAATGGTTCGTATTTTTGTGCTACTTATTCAAATCATAACATTATGAAAAAAATTATCGGATCAACTTTAATAGGCGCTTGTTTAATTTTTGCGGCATGTGGTAGCCCAGCCACAGAAATAAATAGCAGTGATACATCAGCAGCTACTATGGCAATGGATACGATGGCAACTAAAACATATGAAGTAAGTTTAGTTAATAATAAAAAAGATCCTACTTGTGGAATGCCAGTGACAGCAGGAATATCCGATACTGCACATTATGAAAAATATGTACTGGGATTTTGTTCAAAAGAATGCAAGGACGAATTTTTGAAAAACCCTAAAGCAGCTATTGCAGCTGCAGAAGTGAAATAACAATTATTTTACTGGCTTATTTAACTAGTCATCAACCTAACTAAATAAATACGCTATATCGTCTTTGGTCAAGGATTTAACAAAGCCTTCTTCGTCTGAAATTAATTCCTTTGCCAAAGATCTTTTACGATCTTGTAGTTTTAAAATTTTATCTTCTACGGTATCATTACAAATCATACGATAAGCAAAAATATTTTTTGTTTGTCCTATACGATGCGTTCTATCAATCGCTTGTTGTTCTACGGCAGGATTCCACCATGGATCCACTATATAAACGTAATCAGCTGCTGTTAGGTTCAAACCCACACCTCCAGCTTTTAGTGAAATCAAAAACACTCTACAGTTGGAATCATTCTGAAAACGCTCAATAGCTTTTTCTCTTTCTTGAATGGTACTACCTCCATCGAAATACTCATAATCAATTCCTAGTTTAGTTAATTGCTCTTTAATCAAAGAAAGCATACCTAAAAATTGAGAGAAAACCAATGCTTTATGATCTCCAATATTCTCTGCTATTTCGCGTGTTAATTCATCTAATTTAACTGAGTCGTTTGGATAAGTTTCATCTTTGATAATGGCCGGACTATCGCATATTTGTCTCAACTTCATTAAGCCTTGCAAAATGGATAATTGAGATTTTTGTATCCCTTTTTCTTCCACCATACCAATTAATTTATCCCGATAATCATTACGATAAGCTTCATATATTTTTCGCTGAGCCGCACCCATTTCGCAATACAAAACCATTTCCTGTTTCTCTGGTAAATCCTTGGCTACTTGTTCTTTTGTTCGACGAAGTATAAAGGGGAATACAAATTTTCTTAAATGTTCTTTTTGTTCTTTCTCATCAAACTTATCAATAGGCATTGAGAAATTATGTTTGAAATATTCTACTGTTCCTAACATTCCAGGATTTAGAAAATTCATTTGAGCATAAATATCAAAAGTATTGTTTTGCAATGGCGTACCACTTAAACACAATTTATTGGTGGCTTGCAATAAACATGCAGCCTTCGTAACTTTACTAGACGGATTTTTTATGGCTTGGCTTTCATCTAATATGACATAATCAAATTTTACCTCGCTAAACATTTTGATATCACTTCTTAAAGTTCCATAAGTAGTTATGATGACTTCCACTGGATCTTTAAACAATTGATTTTTTGTTCTAGTTCCGCCATGATGAAGTTGAAAAGTCAAACTAGGTGTGAATTTTTTTAATTCATTTTGCCAGTTATACAATAAGGTAGTTGGACATACAACAAGTGCAAGTAATTTTCCATTTTTTTCTTTCAAATGTTGTAGAAAAGACAAGGTTTGAATTGTTTTTCCTAATCCCATGTCATCCGCTAATATGCCACCCCATTGAACGTCGTGCAAATAATTTAACCATTGAAAACCACTCACCTGATAAGGCCTTAAAATCGGTGTTAAATGTGATGGGGGATCCACATTAGCAATTGAATACTTTTCTCTTATTTTTTCATACTTACCTTCTAGCTGAAAAATTAATTCTTCCTCGTCACGTTGTTCATATAATTCATCTAAAATAGAAAAATGATATTTACTCAATTTTAAATTATCAGTTTTACCCTCTCCTACTTTAAACAATAAGGAATATTTATTCAGCCATTTTTCAGGCAATACACCTAAACTACCATCTTTCAACGGAACATATTGTTGCTTATTCGCCAACATATTTTTAATATCCTGTACTGAAACTTTTTGCTCTCCAAAAGAAATTTCTACTTTAGCGTCAAACCAATCGGTATTACTACTAATATATAATTTAGTAGAAGGTTTTGCAGTATTGAATTTGAACTGCTTTAAATTTTCAGAACCAAATAAAGCTATTTGCTTTTCTTTTAGTTTATCAATGAATAAAAAGAACCAATTATTTTTTAATACCTCTGCGCCTTTTAAGGCTAAAATATTTCCTTCATTTGGCCTAATAAACCCAGAATGGAGTTGTTCTATGATATTTAATAAAGATCTTTCTTCTGCCAAGTCTCTTTCTAAGATTACAATTTTATCTTCTTTTTGCTGTATCACCGAAGGCCCTTCATCAATAGTTACTAAAATGCCATTGTAATTATAAATGGGTTCAAATATTAAATAATCACGATCTTCCTTTAATATAATTTGCAACTGTGGTTTTACGCCTTTTAATTTCTCCTGTTTTACATTTCCTAATTCAACAGCATACAATTTAGACAATGGCAAAAGTGTTTCTTTTAAATAGGTCGGCCAATTGTCCAAATCAATTTCATTATACCCAGTAGGCATAAATTGTTCCACCCAATTTACATCAGCTCTATTTTTCCAAGTGAAAAACTGGTGATGATATTGGAAAAGGTAATTTGATTTTGCATGGTTATCAGCAAGTGAAATATTCCCTTCTAGTAGTTTTACTTGTGCGTAAATAATATATTTATTAGCATTCTTTTCTACTTTGAAACTTGGTTGAATGGGATTAAATACCAATTCTGCCTTTTGTAAATTCGCCGTATTAAAAGGTTTTGTGGAAGGCAAATGAAAATTAAATGGATGCTCAGAAATGTCTCTCCATAATTTTTCTAATTTAGGATGCATATATTCCTGTATCAGCTCCTTTGTTTCGGCAGGCAAACTTTCATCATCACTATTTAAAATGGTATCCCAGATTCCCTGGAATGGAGAATTTTTATTTAAATATTTTGTAAGCTCACTTGACTGCAGTTTTCTAACTAATTGCAATAAGTTTTGATCTTCTTCCTTAGCATCAACTGGTATGATAAATTTTTGAGTATCTATTTTTTCAACTTTACCAACAAAGGCAGTGCCCTCTTCATTGACTTCTCCCTTGATGACACTTAATGCTAAAAATGGATACTCGTTTGTTAATTGTTGTATCACTAAACCTAAACGTTCAACTGTTTTGGCTACTTTTTGGTCGCTACTGCCTTCCTCTTCAATATCCCAATCATTCGATTTAGGAATTTTACGCATGGTTGTGATTGAGCTTCCGTTTACTTTTTGAATACGATCGTCCAAAACTTTTAGGAAAGGCTTGCCGTCATGATAAGTGAACTCGAACTTGTCTTCTATGTAATCATTCAAAGAATAGCCATACAACGCTAACAATTTATTTTTTTCTCGATCCCAATTTCGAATAGTCTCAAAATAATCGGCTCCTTTTAGTTGGAATAATAGCAATACCAACATGGTTTTATGAATACATAAAGGATACTCCGTTTCACTTAAACAATTACAAGATGTATCAAAAAAACGTTCTTCATTTTTTTGAATAATGATATGGTAGTTTTTCCCGTTTTCAGTTAACTCAGCCACCACTTTTTCATTCGCACTTTCAATGATATGTGGTCTATTAGATTTTAATAAGGTTTCAGCTTGCTCAAAAGTACTTTTTGAACAGAGCATTCTGATCATTTTTAAATCCAATGTCTTTGTTCTTAACTGCGTATGTGTTGTAAGGTAAGAAGCCTGCTTATAGTCAAGTAAATTTTTATCTAATAAATCTTGAACGAAAAATAAGGCGGCTGCTTTATGCCTGCACACTTCTGATAAATTATACGGACAACCGCATCGCAACGATAAGGTAGCTGCACTTTTAAAATTCTCAATAGTTACTTTATAATATGTACTATAACCGTCATCCTTTACGCGACAAAAGATACTCCCTAATAACGGGTCAAATTTTACCAATTCGATATTTTTTAACGCAAAAATTTTCTTTCCACGTCTTATAACCTCCTCGGTTCCGTAGCTATAAATGTGTTTTACTAAATAGGGTAATGCCATAAATGATACATATTTCCCTTTTGAAAAGGGCAATTTGCAAATGTACGGAATTACATGCTATTTTCCCATATTCTTATGCCCCATTAACCAAGGCCCCGTCTTTAAAAATAGGTAGGCATGGCGCTGTGTCTATGGACACACAATATTGCATATCGGCTTCTAATCCATAGGCTGCTAGTCGATGCCAATGTGTTAGGGTTTTTATATACTCCGGCAAATTGTGTTTTTGTTGATTATATAATTGATTTGCCATAAAACTACTATCACAGTGAATTGTAAAATTGTCTTTGACAGCTTCTATAACTGCACCAGCAAACAAAGTATCTTCAATATTAAATCGATTCTTCCAACCAGAACATCCTAAAATAACGGGTGCATTTTGTGCTTTTAAATAAGCTACAACATTTGACAAATTGGGAAAGGATCCAGTGATGACCTCTTTTGCACCCATTTTTAATGCCATATGTAACAACTTTGTGCCATTCGTGGTCGTAATCACCAAAGTTTTATTTTCAATAAAGGAACGTGGATATTCAGATGGAGAATTGCCATAGGCTAATCCTGGAATAATTTTACCATCACGCTCACCAGCAGTAATACCACCAGTCGCTTTACCCATTTCAATACAGGCCTCCGCACTATCAACAGGAATAATTTTTGTTGCACCATTATATAGTGCTGTTGCCATCGTTGAAGTAGCTCGAAATACATCAATGATGACAACAATACTATTTTTGATTTCATATAAGTCTAATAACTGTGGAGACAATAGGGTATGTAAACTTGGCTTTTCTGAATTTTGCTTGCTCATACCACAAAGATACTAAACACATTAACTTTTTAAAACCAATTCTTTTTGTTTTGATAAAATTAAAATTTCATTTAAAACAATTTCTGTACTTACTCTTTTTACACCTAATTTATCGGTAAAAGCTTTGTTAACCAACCTTCCTTCAACAGCCACTTCTGCTCCTTTAGTTAAATATTTTTCAACATATTGGGCCAGCTTTGACCATGCAACTAAACTAAACCATTGTGTTTCGTCCAACCACTCGCCCTTTTGATTTTTATACCTATCATTTACCGCTAACCGAATACTAGCCAATTTTTTATCATCACCATATGTTTTCATTTCCGGTTCAGCACCCAAGCGTCCTACTAATTGGACTTTGTTTTTAATTGCTTTCATGTTAATTTTTTTATTGAAACACAAAATTGCAATTCATACCCTTACCAAATTAGCGTATTAATACGCATAAAAAAAGGGGGTCTTGCCCCCTTTAAATTTATAATAATAGAAAATAAAATATTACTTAAATGGAAATTTAACTACTACTGCTTTTACCAAAGTGTTTCGAATATCAATAAAAATTTCAGTACCCGCTTTTGCATACTCAGTCGCTACATAGCCCATTCCTATTGCCTTTCCAAGACTTGGTGCTTGTGTACCAGAAGTAACGGATCCAATTTCATTTCCACTGGCATCCTTAATAATATAATAATGACGAGGTATGCCACGATCAATCATTTCGAATCCAACTAACTTTTTCGACACCCCATTTTCTTTTTGCGCTTTTAAAGCAGCAGCATTTGTAAATTCTTTAGTGAATTTTGTAATCCAACCCAAACCTGCTTCCAACGGACTCGTCGTATCATCAATGTCATTACCATATAAGCAAAAGCCCATTTCTAGTCTTAACGTATCTCTTGCACCTAAGCCAATAGGTTGTAAACCATAATCTGCCCCTGCGACAAATAATGCATCCCAAACTTTATTGGCATTATCATTGATGTCTTCAAAATATATTTCCACACCACCCGCACCTGTATAACCTGTCGCACTAATTAAAACATTATCTATATCCAATAAAGTACCTTTTACAAAACTATAATAAGGTATGTTTAAAACATCCATCGATGTCATTGTTTGCACAATTTTAGTTGCATTTGGACCTTGAACTGCAAGCAATGCTGTCTTCGCACTTATATTATGCATTTCAACTCCTTTTGTATTATGCTTACTCACCCAATTCCAATCTTTTTCAATGTTAGATGCATTCACCACCAACATGTAAACTTTATTTTTCTCAACACAATACACTAATAAATCGTCTACAATTCCACCCGTTTCATTTGGGAAACAACTGTATTGTGCTTTTCCATCTTCTAAAACAGAAGCGTCATTACTAGTTACGCGTTGAATTAAATCCAACGCATTTTCACCTTTTAAAACAAACTCTCCCATATGGCTAACATCAAACACCCCTGCCTTATTACGAACAGCTGCATGCTCATCATTAATTCCAGTATAACTAATGGGCATATTATAGCCTGCAAATGGAGCCATTTTTGCACCCAATGCAATATGTTTATGGATAAATGGGGTATTTAAAACTTCACTCATGGTAATTTAGATTTGTGCAAATATAATCAAAAAGGAAGCTAAATAAAACACCCCCTTCTTTTAGAGAAAGGGGTGTTTTACCAAAAATCAATAACTAATACAATTAATAAGTAAAGCGGTCTAATACCCATTGAAGGTCACTGAATTTAGAAGCAATTTTACGAATAGAATTTGCTTTGTTCGTGTTAGGCATACTTGTCTTCTTTTCCAATTGCAATCTTTCCTCTTTTAGTTTATTTATTTTATCCTGCAACTCGTCAACATTTTCATTTTTGTTGCCATCATTATTTTCTTCCTCATCATTTTCATCTTTATCATTTCTTACTTTTTCTAAACCCGAAGCAGTCATTTTATATTCAACCCCTTTTTCAAAATCATATGACTCACCATCCCATGGTTCATTCCATTCATCATACCAATCTTCATCATCAGTAACACGAGCAATGGTACCGGTTCTCATTCCTCTACCATTAATTTGAACATTTGTTTGTGACCATCCTTTATTGGTAATCTTAATGCGCTTCCCTACAGGAACTGCAATGGTCATAATAATATGCTGATTTCTGAACTTATCTTTCTTATTAATGGCAATACCTCTATCCAAGTAAACTAAACTATCTTGTTGTGTTAATTCAAAATTGATGCGACTAGCTAATTCATTTGCGTTTTGAACAGATTTCCCATTACTCAACTTGACTACTTTCACTTCGAAGCTATCCGTTTTTGATTGCACAATTCTAATACGTAAGTTTCTAACATACACCGTATCATCATCCGAAAAACTTTGGAAGGGCTCTATTTGAAACCATCTATTTTCATAATATTTCATTTTTGGTGCAGCTGTCACTTCCAAATAATTTACAGCAGGATTCGCTAATGCAATACTTTGTTCAGTCGGTTGATTATGCTTTGAGAAGCTGTTTCCAAGACTACTGAAAAAATAAAATATACAAACCCAACCTAACACCCATAAAGCAATAAAGCTTGATCTCACCCAAATATTTGATTTTTTGTAGCCAGCAATTTTTCTAATAATTGCAGTTACGATGGCTAAAATTGGGACCCAAACAAAGAACAATATGGTACCAAATGCAGACCATGATTGAATACCGTCTTCTAATACAAAACTTTTAAGTGGTAATAGTGCTGTACCAGCAACTCCAATTCCAAATAAGGCAGCTAATAATGAAACGCCTATAATGGATAATATACCGTATACAAATATTTTAATACAAATAGTAATCGCTCTACCTATAAAATATATAAACCCTTTTCTTTTTTCGCCAGATCGATTATTTGAATCATTAACATTGGTCTGATCATTTTCAGCATTTTGATTTTGCTGTTTTTTATTATAAAAATCACTACCCCAGCTTTGTGCTCTTTTACTAAAACCTTCCATATCATTTTGAATGGTATTTTTGATACTATTTAAATCCACTTTCTCACCCACCATTTCTAATTTATCAGCACTTGTTTTCGCCTCTGGTAATACTAGCCACAAAACAATATATACAAATACAGCACCTGGGCTAAAAGTGATATCTAAAAAATTAGGGAAATCAGGAGCATCCCAAAATTGGAACAAATGCATATGTCTGAAGTTTATAACAAATCGTATAAATGGAATCAAGAATAAAACCCTGATAATCCAAACTTGTAAACCAAAATATTTAGATAACCCTGATGCAACACCACCAATCACTTTATTGTCAATGTCTCTAAAAAGTCTTTTACGAACACCACCCACTTCTTTCACAGACGAACTTGGTACTGCGATCCATAAAATCAAATAGCCCAAAATATTTACACCAATTAAAAATATCCATAGGATTCTAACTAATAAAGGTTCGATTCCAAAATAGTTAGCAATACCGCTACACACACCACCTAATACTTTATTTTGCTCATCACGATATAAACGTTTTGGTCTTGTAGATGCAAAATTATTATGTGTATCGTTCTCAGCACTAAATTTATAATTTGAGGAATTAGCATTTGATTCAAACCCATCCTGGGCTTCAAAATCAGCGGGGCGTCCAATGCTTGAAATTATTGAATCAATA
>Ga0114975_10002288_pt1 | contig 13147 bp, 14 predicted proteins | sample S_130626_EF_Meta_FD_87031 | JGI IMG/M metagenome (GOLD analysis project Ga0114975, IMG submission 87031) | Freshwater microbial communities from Lake Simoncouche, Canada to study carbon cycling - S_130626_EF_MetaG | ecosystem: Environmental > Aquatic > Freshwater > Lake | place: Lake...
CGGCGTTGAAGATTTATCGGTGGATTATAGAAAAATTAATTGCCTTTAAGGCACTTAACTTTAGTATAAAATTGGATGAACAAGGCACAGCTTCTTCTGCTTATTGTAGTAGAAGCCCCCTGCAGACCACTCTGTGCATGTATTCATAATCACAATATTTAATGAATTCTTTGTAAGCATGGAGACTATGGCTTGAAGAACCTGCCTGTCGGCCTCAGAAAGTGCATTTACACATTCAATATTCCAGGCCTCAAATGCTGTGTATGAATCAAATTCTATAATGCTTTCATAACGGCGCATGCGGTCAAACTCATCAGCGCTTATAAGGTAGTTCATAATAGGGACTGCCATTGTGCTTATTAGTGACCGGGTTTATCGCGGGGGCTGCTCAATTTTTAAAGCGCCCATGATTTGTTCTTGCGAGACCTTGCGCACTGCACCGTTCCGTGGATTACATTTTAAACAATTAAACCGTTTTGTTGTGATGTCAGTGATTTTTGCACACGGATGGTCACAAAGCCAATGGGGTTTATTGGGCTGGGCGTTTATATTCAGCGCTTGTAAAGGGTTTGCTTTCACAACGTAGGGCAGGTCCATAATGTACCTATTTAGACGGGGTATTTTTTGAGAAGTCGGTGCCCTGAGCAAGTGCCTCAATACAGGGCTCGTTCCATGTAAGAGTCTGAATATCCGGGTCCATGTTATTCATGTTTGCTATCCAAAGGCCACAGTAACCTTCATCGGTGCTATATTCGTTTTTAAACCAGCACTGGGGATACTTGTGTAAGAGTTGGGTCAAATAGTCGTATATGGGCTTGTTTCGAAAGGGATAGCTCATGACTAAATAATTCGTTTCACGATATCGCTTTTCTACATTTTTTGGGCCCAATAAATGGGTAATAATACTTTGTGTTTCCGGATTATCTGTAGGGTCATAGATAATAAGATGTGTCTTTTCAAGGGCATCAAGAGACGCTTTTGGGCCACGTATTTGTAAATTATTAGTGCCATCTATACCCATTGTGTGTGCGTGTCTATATTTCTAAATTAGGGTGGCTTTAATAGTATTACTTCAAATATTAATGTGGGGGAGGTGTGTTATTATTCAGATATTTTAATAATATAATCAACTATAATGTTTGCCTGCTGCCTTCCTAAATCTAAAAGCGTCTTGACCGCTATGGCTCCTGTAGTTGTGCCTGAAGTAAAACCAGTGGCTTCTGTGGGCAGTGGCTGCTTCCCGAAACGTAGTGCAGCCCTAAAGGTTGCTGAAGTAAAAACGGTGACAGCACCTGCTGAACCTAAAGTAAAAGCTGCAGCACGTACAAGTTTAGCCCCTATTTGTGAGGAAAAGGTGGGTGCACAATAACTTAGTAGTTAATGTGATAAAAAATTGACATATACACACTAATTTGTGTATATGTCAAAAATAAGATGGGCTACACTATTGGATGGACGCAATATGCGTTTACGGATTATACTTACAATAATGTGGTGAGCTTGGTGCCACGGGTTATTAAGGCGCCAACAACATTTAGGCTGGAATCCTGGGGCTTCGTCGTGGGAATCGATGACGACAATTCGTTCTGTGTGGAGCGGCGACCCACACAAATGACCTTCTGCAAGACCAATCGGATGCCCTATACACTGGATGCAATGAAGGCACTAATCTTAATGGTGGAGTTTGGCGCGGCGGCCGAGCTGGTGCACGATGATAACTCAATGACGTGGTATCTAACGGCACTGGATAACGTGCATGCCGTTGTGCCGCTAGCGTCCTATGAAATGCAGAAGGCATACTTTCTGAGCCTACATAATAAGACTGGGGCCTAAATGTTTTGTGGTTATTTAGTTTTATCTCCTGCAGCTGGGGCTAAATTTTCGCACTTTTGTTTGTCTCCAGCACTGCCCTTTGTTCCAAACGGAAAAAAGCGCTTTTTTACAAATTCAGCTTCACCAGACATACTAAAAAAGTTTGACACCTCATTTAAATTTTTAGACGTCGCCATTTGTTCCCCTGCAGCACTTACGCTTCTAACTTTATATACTTCTAATTCAGCACTCAGTAAAGCTGTTTCTTGTTTCATTTGCTCATGCCAGCCTTTGGCTTTTTCAAGCGTGTCGGTTGCCATTGTAACTACGGCAATGGCGGTCACAAGAGCGGCGCCAGTCTTAGCAATAACGGTGGGGTCAACCGATACAGAATTTGATGTAGTATATGTTTGCATAATAACTGCATGCGCTAATGCAAGTTCCGCCTTTTCCTTGTCCTTTAGGGCTTTTTCCTCATGCTTACGCGCCAGGGTAAGACGGGCCTGAGCTTTATTTAGTTCAGCTAATGACGTTGCAACATTTAGTGTTGCTATATTGTTTTTCTCTGTTAATACTGACATCATATATTGACGCTGATTTTGTTGAGCCATTAACATATTTACCGCTGATTGTGAGGGGTATTTTTGCGCCCGCGTCAAATTAAATTGGTCGTAATAATCCACTTGTTTAAAAACGTCAATTTTGAAATCGTTATGGGCAGGGGTATCAACAACAGGGGGGGCGCCGGCGAAGCTTTCTTTGACATTTTTACCTGGCGCATGGACATGTGACGCACGACTGTTATCAAGTATTAATAAAGTCAGCACAAGTAAAATTATGGTGCCAATTAGGAGCGCTATATTTTTATAATCCAGAATTTTTATGATTCTAGATACTACCATAAGAGGTATCCCTAATTATAGCCGGGTGTTTATTTAGGTAGGACCCAATATAATATTTTTTTCTTCGGGCTGCACGGGATGACGACAAAAGGGGCAGCGCGGCGATTGGAGCTGGATGTTTGTTTCACGCGTTATGCGTTGCCAGCAGGCGAAGCAAAGGCTATGACCGCAGGCAATAACAACATTTTCTTGCTTATCGTTACATATAGGACATTCTGCCTCTGAAATTAAGCGCTTTAAGGGACCGAACCGCCAGCGACACGAATCTGAACACAGACCGTTGTTTATATTATACAGCCATTGTGGCACTGTGTTGGTGCAGAACATGTAATTTTTACAGGGGCGTGGCGGACAATTGTGGGGGCATTTTACGGGGCAAAAATAGCCATGGTCACAGGTGCAGATGATGTTTGGGTCAAGGGGTTCGGTGTCACATGTACATATATGGTTACAGATGGCTAGGCATGTTCCGTCACCATGGCATGGCGGTGACTCCATCTTAAGACCGTCACAATTACAAAAGAATCCGTGGCGGTCTAGCAGGGTTGTGTCAAACTGGGTCTCAATAAAACGGCCGATTGTGTATTCAAACTCGGACCATGCCATGTTTGCATCTTCAAAGGTGTTCCAAAACGTCACTATTAGTGCATCCAAATTAAGGCCTAACATTTCTAATAGCTGGGCATGCTCAGGGGCTTTTGGATAATACTTATTATATGCGCGACTGTAAAGCTGTCCGAACGACTTTTTCTGCTCATAAAAAGTGGAGTAGGAATCGTTTTCAGCAATGGTTTTAAGTTCAAAAAAGATGTTTCGAATCAAATCGGTGCGAAAGGTGTGAAATTTACATGACATATATGGGTTGGCGCTCTGTGTATATTTAGCAGTTTTTCTTTAGGTTTAGCATTTTGTCAAGTCGCGACTAATTAATTTCTTGTTCTTTAATTAAGGCATGATTTATACAAGCGGCCTGGCTTCACTAATTGTTCAGTGTGCTGTTGGAATTATTGACTATCTGGCAATACATATAGAAATAGATGCCAAAGACGAACTGTTAAAGGACTTATTAAAAGTTGAACTTGTTGTTCAGGTCATTGAATTTATATTTTATATTTGGTTGATTAACTATTTTAGCAAAGTATCCCGAAATATAACGCCATTCCGTTATTTAGACTGGCTAATTACTACGCCCTTAATGTTAATTACATTGTGCGGCTTTTTATATCACAATGGAAAGACATCAATAAGGCTAACCGAATTTTTATCGAATCACAAAGGTTCAATAGTAAAAATAGTTTTGTTAAATGCGTTGATGTTGCTTTGTGGCCTGGCTGGCGAATTAGGTTTCTTGAACTCCTATATATCTACGGCGCTTGGTTTTATTCCATTTGCTTTAAATTTCAACTATATTAAAGATACATTTTTGCTTGGGTCTGAAGATAAACTTAAAAATGCTTTATTTTATTGGTTTGCATTTTTCTGGGCCTTGTATGGTGTATTTGCAGTTATGAGTTATACGGTTAAAAATACTGGCTACAATATATTGGATATATTTGCTAAAAATTTCTTCGGCCTCTTTTTGGCATATATTGTCTGGACTAAATCAAACATGCGTGGAGCGGCGGCATAAAGTAGGTTGCATGCAAAAGTTAAATACCATTTGGGCTTTTAACTTTGGTATTTGCGGGTAAAATTGGCACCTTAAAAAAGGGGTTTCCAAGTAGGTACATGGAACAAAGTATTGAGGATACAAATGAAAATATGTGGACTATACATGGTAAGTCGTATGACCTAAATCATTTTTTGAAGTGGCATCCTGGCGGTGAATTGGCGTTGTTGCTGGGCAAGGGCCGCGATTGTACTGTTTTGTATGAGCAGTATCATGTCCGCAATACTAATCATATCAAAACACTTCAGGCGGTGGCTGATAAACAGGGCTTAGGGGCTGTGTCTGATAGGGACCCCGACCCGTTTTTTAGTGAACTCTGTGAGGAAATACGTCGCTTACCTGATACTAAAACTACGACGGAGATGTGTCTATTTTTGGCGGTTGTTGGGCTTGCTACGGGGGCAACCTGGATTGGTTGGTTTAATGGGTCATGGATAGCCTGTATACTGCTGCCTTGGTTACACTGGCTTATGACGGTCAATATGTCCCACGATGCAGGGCACTTTGCATTTAGCCATAATTCTGTGATTAATAACTATTCCGCCGTTGTTGCAGCGCCCTTATACTATAACTCGACCTATTGGTATCTACAACATGATGTATCGCATCATAGCCACACAAATAAGGTTGAAAAGGATATTGATTTGTATCACCTAGCGCCGTTTGTGCGCTTTCATCCGGACCAGCAGTGGCGTGGTTATCATACGGTCCAAATAGGCACAGTAGTATTTATTAACTTTATATGGGCCACATTTGCCGAAACTGTGTTTTTCCCCTTTATGTTATTATTTGGAGATAAAACAACACGCGATTTTTTTGGACACACAAAGTCTGTTTTGGATTTTACACGGTGGAGCATATTTTTACAGCTGGGACTGTGCGGCCTTGTTGTTAGCTATCCGTTTTCTGTTTGGGGGCCCTATTTATTTAAGGCTTGGTTTTTTGCCATTTATCCGTATGCAATGGCAAGCATGATTTTTATGACTATTACTCAAATTAGTCATATTCAGGCTGAGGCGCAGGGGTCGCGACTAGATAATGGCGCACATTGGTCGCACAATATGGTTGATAGCTCTGTTGATTATGCACAGGATTCACTGGCGTGGACATTATTTACTGGTGGCTTAAATATGCAGAGTTTGCATCATTGTGTGCCTGTATTAAGTTCGTCGCGGTATAGGGAATTTTATCCTAAATTTAGAGCGTTGTGCATTAAACATGGACTTGTTATTCACGAAGTGCCAAATATCTGGGATGCCATTATAAGCTATTGGGTGCATATATGGAATTTATCCTTTCAAGCTGCATACGTAAATACCGAAGGGACATTAGGGTGCCGCTAAAATATAGAGCACATTATAGATGGGTAAATTAAGAAAGACCAGAAAGGGCGTTGCGACCTCCCGAAAAAAGGGCGGGGCCACACCTAACACTATACATTTTAAATACACCAAGGAATTGCGGCGTGCTCAATGGGTAGATACAATATACCCGTATGGCGGCGTTATTACTTCTGTTTTGCCGAAAATACGTTGGGACTCTTTTCGTTATGAGGGGCCACTGTTTATAGAAACGGATGGTTTAGAGGATGAAAATTGGTCAAGCCCAGCTGCAGGCACTGGCACTAAATTTAAAATGACGCCGACCGAAAAACCTACAAAATTATATGAGACGGTGGGCCACAGTGTTCCAGTGTCTGGCGCGCCCTATGAAGTATTTGGTGGTGCCGCCTGTGAACTGTGGGGCAAAAAGATACCCGATGTACCTATACATAAATTTGTCGATATTACGGGGGATATTGATGTAAGCGTGAGTCAGCCTACAGTTGTTCCAGAAAAGGCGATTTTACGTGAACTTATTGATAATGCAGGTGACGACGCTATACGACCCTTAATGCTCTATCAAGACACATATACACAGTATGGGGACGCTTTTTCTCGGTGGTTATTCCAGGAGGTGGTTGAGCAATTTAGTGCAGTAGCTAAACAATTTAATATTAAAGAGCTGGGCTTGCCTGGTCGTGACGAAAATTCTGAAACGACGTTGGGTGATTTACATGCAGTGACTGGAAACCTACTAATTACACGTCTTATTAGTGAAAATAAATCTATGATAAAAATTCAAATATCGACTAAAGTTTTGCCCGATACAGTAAATCATATTATGGAATTTATTCTGTCGCCACATGGTAATTTCAGGTCAAATACTAAATTTACAGTGGATGGAATCTATGTTCAAGGTCCTATCAAACTTTTACTGGACCAAGTGGAAGGGTTGGCGGGGCGGGCAGACGGTATCAAAAACACAATGGTTGAACGTGGTGTAGCACAGATACAAAATTATCCTGGGTTCTATAAATTTGATAATCATTGCGCCCGCCTATTATATCTGGTGTCACTGATAAAATTTGTTGAAGGAAAGCCCTATCCGGAAAATCGTAATAATTTTATGTATATGACCGAATCATATGCCATTTTTATATTAGAAAAATTGTATAAACGTGGGCGTGGGGCATTGTGTGATGCACATTTTGGGGCGGGTTTTATAGACCGGCTTATTCCTATTTTAGAGTCCATGAAATATATTGGAGTGGGGCAATTAACCACAAAAATACATCCAGAATTAAAAAAGAAGCTTAATAAGGCACGCGCTGCTTGAAAAATTGATGATTTATTTTGTAAACATATGCTGTATATAAAATAAATATGGATACTGTGAATAGTGAGACCGGTATGTATGTGAAATGTATGGTGCATTTGCCCGATGATACAGCTGTAACACTTGATGTGGGCCGCGAAAGTGTTATTTCGGAGATTTTAAAGGCGGTTGGCTTTGCTTCTGATGCCGAGTTTGTTGTCTTTACTGGTCCACCGGCGGTTGGCTACTCTACACCGGTGGTGAATATAGGTGCTACTATGGGTGAACTAAATATGTATCACGTGGATAAGCACTACATGGCCGAACTTAGTGTGCACTATAAGAGCGATGAAAGTAAATACAATGTTGCGCTGTATTCAATGTATACGGATATGGCTGCCCGCGTTGCTGCTAAGGGAGAACTTGAAATCAGTGAGCCTGACGCGGTTGAGCAAGAGCCAGTGGCAAATGAACTACGCTAAATTGATGGCTATGAGATAGATTAATCTATTTTACAAAAACTTGAATATAATGACTATAGTTAAAACCTTCAACTGGTCGACGGCAGAGGTCGCCATATAGAAGCCAGCCTTTTTTAAGTAGGTCTGTTACGCGCTGGGCAAAGATTTGGGGCGTATCGTGTGGGGGCTCATAGCCACGATACAAAATCTTATAGGCAACGTATGATTCCGTTTGGCTTGGAATGCTATATTTGACCAAGGTCTGAGTGAATTTTGCAGCGTAAAATGCGCCAGAAACTTGCAGGGGGCCACGAAGGCACCAACCGTCACGTAACATATTATTGACTTGTGGTTCCATAATGTTTAATAGTTCGGCAAGGGTGTTTGCCTCTAAAATTCGGTATTCACTGATGCTCATATAGCGTATAAAACTGGGGAATTGTTAAGTAGAATTTTTGGCTTGGGTTGGCTGGCTTGGCTGCAGGGTTCGAAAAAATTGAACTATTTTGGTTTGGAGTTAAGGTAAGTCCAAAACAAATGAGCACGCCTGAGATTGATAGCGCTGTTGCGGCCATTAAGGTCGAGTGCACCAAGATTGCCGCTGTAGATGGCGGGTCTGACATGGCCAAGCAGCTTCGACCCGCTATTGTGCTTCTGCAGATGGCTGCAGACATTATTAAGTCGGTGCCTGATGCAGGCATGTCTGGAGGCTTGCGCTGGCGAATCTATCAGCTGATTCAGGCACAACAAGGGGACGACGATAGCGCCCTTTACAAGGAGCTGCGCTGCTCTATTCACTTGGGCTTGGCGGGAGAGGATGGGGCGCCTGTGACGCTACCGTGCGGGCACAGCTTCTGTAAGAGTTGTGTGGCGCCAATGTTTGGGCCAGGTGTGATTCCCAAGTGCCCGCAATGTAGAGAGCGCGTTTTGGTGCCATTGAGCGCACTAAAGACAAACGTGGGTATTAAGGGGGTGGTTGACCACCTGATGCCTATGGCTACTGTTGAGGCGAATGCTGCATCTGCATCTGCTGCTGCATCTGCCTCTGCTGCAGCGCCTGTAATTGGCCATGGTGGAGGCTATGGAGGCTACGACCCCTATTATGCGTATCAAGACTAAACCTTATAAAAATATAAAAATAAACAAATGTAAAACAAAAATAACACAAGAACTATTTTTCACTTCCAGTCGTTTATGCGCTTAGTGCATGGGCACGGATTTTCGTTATCAAGGCCCGTGTGATAATGCCAATTGCATGAATGGCAATGGCGCCACCAGCGCTTCTGAACACATGGGCTTGTGCATGGGGACATAGAGTATTTCTTTTCCATATGAGCTGCTAAACCGTCAATATCAAGTAACTGCCTGCGACGGTTGCGCATAGTAATTAAGGTAGGGCTAGGGTTGGACATTAATGAATTATTACCTTTTATTTGTGCATGGTTTATATTCAATTTTCTGCGTTATAAATAAATGTCACGCCCAGCCACACCCCCCGCTTGGATTCCCGAGTCATGCAAAAGTATATTTAAACCCGGTAATAATGCCGTTATTGTTGCTGCTGGTGCCATACGCTGTATGAAAAATACCCTCAAGGCTAAATTTCTTGAACTAACTGGACAAGCGGATTTCGAAGTTGCAGACCTTGATGAGGAGACGATTTCCTTAATGAGCACAAAGAACTTTGATGCGTCTTTCAAGAGCCTTGAAAGTAAATTGCAGAGCAGGGGTGTGCGCAGTTTTAAGTTGGCCGAGTTTGCCGCCATTGCATCAAAGCTCAAGCGCGCGCTTCAAATGAGCAATTCCTTAACAAAGAAGAACAATAACAATAACAATAACAACGGGACCCGTGGCGGTAAGCGCGCGCGTAAGGTTAGAGGCACACGTCGTGGCAGCAGACGGGCGTAAGGGACTACCAAGCGTAAGGGACTACCAAGCGTAAGGGACTACCAAGCGTAAGGGACTACCAAGCGTAAGGGACTACCAAGCGTAAGGGGTTAAAGCTTCATTAACTATAAGTGTATAACTATATACATTTATAATGGATATGAGCGGCAAGGTCAAACGGCAAAACATTGTTACGTTGCGTAATACACATCCTGAGCGCTTTGGGCGCTTTATCATGGCCCTGAACAATTTGATTGAATCCGACGATTGGCCACGCATTTGCGGCATACACGGCAATACATTCAAGCCTGACGATAAGGGTGTGGCTTGTCCCACTGACCCTGCCACTGTGACTGCAATTGGAGAAACCGGTGAACCCTTCTATTGTAAGCACGCTGTTTACAGTTTTATTGGCTGGCATACACCCTACGTATACCAGTTTGAATTGCTGCTAAACAAATATAATCGGTCCACGTGTACGGACTATATTGCCCTACCATGGCTTGACTTGACAGTGGACATGGATGCAGATTATGACTTTTTGTCATCAGCTGACATTGCTATTTTATACGACAAGAAGCACATTGTTGTTTCTAATCCGCTAGCAGGGGCCTACTATTATGTTGATGGTGTGAAAACGTGCACGACGCGTGGTGGCTTTTTTACGGCGCGCAATGAAGCAGAGCGCTTGGAGCTGCGAACAGTGCGCAAACAGCTCAATAATGCGCTTTATGCTGGGTCCTATGAGCGCTTCAGTTCGGTGCCAGTTACTAAGCCGACGTCTGGAATAGTGGTGGATTACGTGCCCCTGGAAACGCCGCACAACCATTTACACGACATTATTGGTGGGGACAGTGGTAATATGAGCCAGGTAAATATTTCGGCGTTTGACCCCGTCTTTTGGCTACACCACTGTAATATGGACCGGCACTTTTACACATGGATGTGGCAGCACAGTGATGGATTTCGGTGCAGCATATATCCTGGCAAAGTAGGGGCAGACGTGTGGAATGCATCGTGCGCCCCCTTTTCATCCAAGTATGTGTATGCGTGTGACCCAGTTTGCCATGCGTATGGCTGGACTAACGGGTCAGGTAAGTATATGAACATGGGTGAGGGTTTACAGCTGGAGCGTTATCCATACACATATGATATTATAAAGCCGCGGCCCTTTGTACCACTTTCGTCGTTTATTGAGCTTATTGACATTCCTGTGCCACGTGAATCTATGAAAATTTTGGCCTATATACATCCCATTGGACAAACGCTAGACAAGGTGGCGCATTTTGCTGGCGCAGGCGTGTGGTTTGGCATCAATCAAGATAGGGTCGCGTGCGCACGGTGTGCTGTTACACGCACAAATATTAAAATCGATATTGCAGAGGCTGCAACAAATTTGGGTTTACGGTCCTATAACCTGGACGACTATGTTATTGTATTGGAGGGGCGCGGACGACTGATTAAGGATGGTCTTGGGGGGTCTTATAAAACGTATAATGTTGGCGAAATTATCAAGGATGGTTCCTATGAAATTGTTCTGGCTTAAGATATATACACATATATTATATTATACAAATTCTTGTAAAATACAATCTATTATGAGTGTCATAAGTCCCGCCGAATTGAAAATTAGATATGAACCGCTTGTAAAGGACCTGGAATTTATTGCCGAGTCGCGTGGGATAATTGCGCGTATTATTGACGGGTCTGATGCGCGGCTGTTAGTAGTTGTTGATGGGACCACTTTGGTGGATGCAGCTGCTTTAGCTGAACTACAAATACTGTGTAAGGAGCTGTTTATTGTTATGCGCGTAAATTTGGATTCGGCAATTACAGACCTTGATGGCGCGCGTCACTTACTGTTAAATATTATTAAATCGCGGGTGCCCGTGGCCTGTAAATTTACTGACATAACCTTATCTATGTATTTGGCTGACTTGGTTTGCATTGCGGAAGTTGTAGGTCACGATGACCTGGCTTCAGGGTTAGACATGCCAGTTGGTTTGCGTAGTGTGGGTAGTATTCAAATGGCAGGGCTGGCACACAACTATTTAGGAATAGATATGTATGGCAAGATTGCACGTGTTAATACAGGCGGTGCTACGGCGCACCTAATATGCAATGGTGATTCGGACGCTATTGCACATGGGGCACTATTGGCTACAGCTGGTTCGTATGGCTTAGTGGTCGATTGCAATGGACCTGGTGGGCCGCTCTTAACGGCAATTTATGCTAAACGCTTACATTTGGCGGGACATCATCAGCTAAGTGGCTTGTTGCTAAATATGAGGGTTGACACATGCTGTGTCTTACTTAAATTGCTCAATTCTACAAATTGTGAGGAAATTAATTCGTTGGGTGAAATTCGCAAATTAATGCGATTATACGATGCCGAAATTTTCAAGCGGCTAAGCGCCGATTCTTTTTACAATACACAGTTTGCGGCGGCCTTTATTTTGACGGACTATATGTTTGAAAAGAATAAATTTGTGGCGCAAAATTGTTCAGACAGTTTGCTACAAATGGCGGTAGCCTGTCGTTTAGCCCTGAGCGAAAAGGTTGCTGAAATTAAGTATAGGGCAGCGCCCTTTAATTTTATGCATAAAGGCAACGATTTGTTGAAATTAGTGACGGACCGCGAAATTGAGAAGTCTAATTTACGGCTTTTTCCCCATCAGACCTACTTAAAAATTATGGATGCGTCCAAGGAAATTCAGGTGCAGTATTTGGACCGCTTAATTGCATTTGTGAAAATCGGTTATTTATTTGGGCGTGGCACCTTTTCGGCTGAGGCTATGTCGACCTATTTTCGTGGGATACATGTGTCATATAGCAGCTTTGGGGCTTTAAAGGTGGCACTGGAATCCAAGGCGGTGGATTATATATGTATTCCTACATATAATTCACTGATTGGCGAAATTATTTCGCCGGAATCATATTGGGAGGTTATGGGCACAGTGGACCACCGTATTGATTTATGCTTGTATTCTAACACAGATATTGATGTGAGGCCTGGTGAAAAATTTACGACTGACGTGTTGTATTTAGAACCACATGTGCAGAAGGAAGCGGAAAATTACCTGGATGTTCATTTCGGCAAACATACCGAAATTATACTTGTTGATACGTCAAAAACCGGCTGCATACGCTGTATTAAGGATATTGATGTGCGACCAGCCATGACAATTTCGTCAAAAAATAATAAATCGAATTTTCTGCATATGGTGGCTGAGGATATTGTAAAGCACAATATAACAACGTTTAGTTTGATTAGTATGTAGGGGGCGTGGCATAAGGTATTAAACCGTGGCGTACTATTATAAGTAAGATGGAACCGCGGGCATTCAAATCTTGGTATCCAGAAGAGGACGGTCAATTAATAAATGAATATAAATATGGAAAATATACACTTCAACAAATTGCCGCAATTCACAAACGGCCACTTGAGCAAATTACGCGACGGGTAAAATTGTTACAACATGCTTTTGCAAAGAAATTTACATCACATCAAACATGTTTGACCAAAGCCGGTGTGACCGTTTCACGGCCGTTACCAAAACCTGTGCCTTTGACACAGGTTGTAACGGCAGCCAAAACTGTCACTGTGCTTGAACCACTTTTGGAAACGGATGATACAGAAGAAACCGAAAACGACGTGCCTACTGTAGTAGAACCCATTACGGCCGTGCCCTATTTGCTAAAAATTAGTGACTATACATGCGCCGGTGACGCCTGGACTAGTGAAGAAAGTGACAAGTTACTGGCCTTATACAAGGACC
>Ga0114975_10002290_pt1 | contig 13146 bp, 10 predicted proteins | sample S_130626_EF_Meta_FD_87031 | JGI IMG/M metagenome (GOLD analysis project Ga0114975, IMG submission 87031) | Freshwater microbial communities from Lake Simoncouche, Canada to study carbon cycling - S_130626_EF_MetaG | ecosystem: Environmental > Aquatic > Freshwater > Lake | place: Lake...
GCCTGCATTCACACACTGACCCAGCCGCCGAAGCGCAGTACCAAAAACTCTTCACGGATACATTCAACTTCGCGACCATCATGACCTTTTGGCATGACATCGAGAAGGAAAAGGGAAAGCGCACTACGGAGCTCTATCTTCGCCGTGCGAAGACCCTTAAAGCTGCCGGAATCCGTGTAAAAGGGCATCCCCTGATTCTTCCCGGCGTCTGCCCTGGATGGGTTCCAAAAGACCCGGATGGCGCCCGTGCGGCTGTACAGGACTGGATCACGTACATGGTCCGGACATTCCGTGGTGTGGTGGACACATGGGATGTCACAGGCGATATCTGGACGGCGGACAACCAACAAAATGGAATTGGGGCATGGGTTCGTAAGGCGGGACGTCAGCAGGTTTTTGCGGATGCGCTGCGCTGGACAAAAGCGGCCAACCCGGATGCCGTGACGCTTTACAACGACTTCGCACTCGACAATGCCTATGTAGATTTAGTGCGCGGGGCGATTCGTGGCGGAGATCCGCTGAGCGTTCAGGGGCTAGAGGCGCACATGGATGGCGCAGGCTGGCTTCTTGAGCAGCTCTGGGTCCATTCAGACACGTTTGGAAAGCTGGGACGCCCGCTGCACTGGTCTGAAATCACGGTGAACAGCAACGATCTCGGGGCGAAGGGCACTCAGGGAGATGTCAGCACACGTAGTGGTGAGGCGCGTCAGGCAGAGTATGCGGATGCGATGTACCGGCTGTTGTTTTCACATCCAAATGTGGATGCTATTTGCTGGTGGAACCTTGTGGATGGTGACTGGGGTGGCAATCCGGGTGGCTTGGTGCGTCGTAACCTGACGCCAAAGCCGTCCTACGATGTTATCCGTCAGCTGATTCATGAAGAGTGGGATTCGACGATGCGTAAGCGGACCGATCACCGGGGTGAGGTCGCGGCGCGCGTGTTTGCCGGTACCTACGAAGTGACCATCGATGGCGCCGGCGGAAGCGCTCAACAAATCACCTTTGATGTCACTGCGGGTAAGTCAACCCGGCACATCACGATTGGTATTTAACCCTTGCTGTGAGCGGGATGACACTCTCGTTGTGTGATTGTTTCTACATGCCGCCCATGGTTCCGCCCATCGTCTGTCCACCCATGGTCTGACCCGGTTGAGGCTCTGATTCCCATGCTGGACGTGCTGCGCAGAGTGGATCAATCCCACGCAGCATCATCCCCTGGCCGCGGCTTTCATGTGTCCGGATGGTTGGTGGGTCCGTCGGGTCGCGCATTTGAATCAACAGGGTGGTTCGCGCTTCATCGGATGTGTTGATGCCACTGCCATGAATGGTGAGGTAGGAGAAGAACAGAACATCCCCGGCTTCTGCTGGGCACGGTGTTGCATCCTCAACGGCATATTCTTCGGGGGCTAGGTGCCAGCCACCATCACCGTTGTGTGGCAGCATCCCGAGCTTGTGTGAACTGGGTACCACGCGGATGCAGCCTTTCTCGATGGGGGCAGCGTCAAAGTGGATGATGGCGGCAATCATCGAGTGGTTGTCATGCGGGAAATAAGGCGCATCCTGGTGCATCGGGAATGGGGAGCCCTTCTCGGCGGGCTTGATGAACATTTTGCTGTGGTGAAGCTGAACGTTTGGGCTGCCGATACAGTCGGCGGCGCAGCTGGTGATGCGGTCATCCAGCATCAGCTGTGCAAGCTTCGCGGATTGAAATTGGACATCGTGGCAGTGGCGGAGCTGTGTAACGCCGCGGGTCCCTGCGCTTCCCCAGGTTGGGTCTTCGATGCCTCGGATGTCGGCGAGACGGGTTGCCAGAGCGTGGCATTCATCGCGGTAGAGAGCGGCTTCATCGGGTGTGAGGATGCCCTTGACCAGCACATAACCATTGGCATCAAAGAACTGCTTTTGCTCATTCGTCAACATCGTTCGAACCCTCATAGATCACTGGTTTGAGTGAGGACAGTTTAGCGCGTCGCGGCTGTGTTTTGCTGGTTTGGTGATGGCTGGATTTTCACAGGCATTCTGGTGTTTGATCATCCCTCCGTCACCCTGCATTACACACGTGAACATTCGGGTACCGTTCAAGGTCGTCGCAACCTTTGCGTTGATACCAATTTTGCGATTTCGATTCGCTAGATGAAATTGACTATATTCCACGATATTGCGTTGATTGTCACCATTTGGGTGGTTAACCTACGTGACAGAAGGATATTTATGGTTTGCGATGTCAAGGTGAGACGACATAATGTGAGGGGTAAAAGGGTTCACCCTACTATCGTGTTCACATGGCTCATCAATACCAGCGGAAACCGCGCGTCCTGCTTATCAGTCACTCCTGCCGTAAGGCAGTCGAGGGGCATCCGCGTGCCGCAGCCCTACACGCCCTCGGGACCGTCGACCTCAAGGTAATCACTCCCCGTACTTGGCGCTTCTACGGCAAATGGACTGGCGTCGAGCACCCGCATCCTTCGCTGTTTAACATGACTGATTACGCAGTCATCCTGCCGTGGCTACCTGCCATCGGGTCGCACATGCACACCTATGTTGGTCTCCGGCATATTCTCAATGGCTTTCAACCAGACATCGTGGATATCTGGGAAGAACCGTGGGCGATGGTCAGTGCCCACGCCACCAAGCTCATTCGAAGTGAATTTCCGAATACGAAAATTCTGCTGGAGACGGAGCAGAACCTCTATAAAACGTTACCGCCTCCATTTTCGAACTTCTGGAAATACACGTGTAGTGAAGCCGATTACCTTGTCGGGCGTAGTGAAGAAGCTGTAGATGTTTCTAAGGCGTACGGGTACCGTGGAGAGGCTGCGGTGCTTCCCAACGGTGTGGATACAACACAATTCCACCCACGCAATCGCGCTATCAGCCGTGTTCGTTTTGGTATCCCGGATGAACGTTTTATCGTGGGGTACGCCGGCCGCTTTGTTGAAGAAAAGGGCCTGATGGACCTTCTCAACGCGGTTGGAGCATCCGATCCAAAAGTCCACTGCTGGTTGGTTGGTGGTGGTCCACAAAAGGATGAACTTGCGGCACGCGCTAAACAGCGTGATCTGGAAGGACGCGTTCACTTCCTACCTAACCAAAGCCACACGGCGCTGGCTGAGATTATGAGCGCATTCGATGTCTTTGCGCTGCCAAGCCGCACCGTCGGCAATTGGAAAGAGCAGTTTGGCCGTGTAATTGCCGAAGCGGGTGCCGCCGGCATCTCGGTGATCGGGTCTGATTCTGGTGCGATCCCGGATGTCATCGGGGATGCAGGCATTGTCTTCCCAGAAGGCGATGAAAAAGCAATCGCCGCGGCGATAAAGACGCTCCACGAGCAGCCGGCTCTTCGCACGCAATATGGTGCCAACGGCCGCCGGCGCGCCGAGGAGCTCTACTCTTGGCAACCTGTGGCCCAGCAATATAGTGATCTCTTGCTGTATCTCTCAGGGCTCAAAGAACGCCCTGACTTTACGCAGGACATTGTCTAAGCGCTAAAGCCTAAACGCTATAGCTTGAGGTAGCGCTGGAGGCTCATCAGGGATCCGACCATTCCAAGGAGGACTCCTGCGCCAATGATCGCACCGCCGACCGGCAGTGGGGCAATCTTCGCAGCGTACATCACGATGATGGGAATCGGCTCCGTCAGCTTGCGTACGTAAAAGCCTGCCCCATAGAGGATCAGACTGGCCACCAGACCACCCGCAAGCCCGTGAATCATCCCCTCAAGAACGAGCGGCAAACGGATAAATCCCGCGGTCGCACCAACAATCCGCATGATGTGTACTTCCCGGCGCCGCGCGTGGACGCTGAGGCGAATCGTGTTCATGACGACGAGGAGCGCGCCGCCACCGAGGAGAAAGCCTCCGATGATGCCGAGGTTCCTTAGGAAGTCACCAATCCGAACGACTGTGCGAAGCTCATCCTCAGGGACATCCACACTCTCGACCTCGCCATGCCAGGACTTTGCCTGAAATGCGACATCGGATGCAGACTTTGGATCAGCAAGCTTGACCAAGAGTGTGTGTGGGAAGAGATTCGGGATGCCTGTGGTGTCAATCGGCATCGCCTTCATCTGCGTATCAAATGAATCTTCTCGGCTGATGAAGATGACTTGTTTTACGCCCTTTATATCGAGAAGCTTCCGCTTAATCGGTCCCAGCTCGGACTGCGGAAGGTCGGCACGGCAGAAGACACGGACCTCAAATGCATCCACGGTTTTCTGCGCCAGATGCCGGACTTGCCATGCAGCGATGAAAAATGATCCGCAAAGACTGAGCGCAACCGCAAGACTTGAGATGGCAGCGGCTGTCATGATGCCATGACGCATCAGGTTGACGTAGGCCTCACGGATTAGAAACGGGATGGACCGGATCAACTTGCATCCTCCTGGTCATCCACGCCGTAGGAGCCAACCGCTTCATCCCGGATGATACGTCCGCCTGAGAGCGCTACTACGCGTTTTTGTAGCCGGTCGACAGCGGACTTGTCATGGGTTGCGACAACGACGGTGGTTCCACGTGCAGCGGTTTCCACGAGTAGGTCCATGATCTCAGCACCCGTTTTAGGGTCGAGGCTGCCAGTAGGTTCATCGGCGACGAGGAGTGGCGGATCGTTGATAAGCGCACGCGCGATGGCGACACGCTGCTGCTCTCCACCTGAAAGTTCATTAGGGTAAGCATCTGCGCGGTGGAGCATCCCGACACGCTCAAGCACCTCCGGCAAGCGCTTACGCGTCTCCCGGCGGCTCTGTCCGATGACATGGCAGGCAAAGGCTACGTTTTCCCAAACGGTGCGGCGTGGCAGCAGCCCGAAATCCTGAAGGATGATGCCCATACGGCGTCGGACATATGGCGTGTCGCTAGACTTTGCAGTGGTTAGGTCACGGCCATTGACCCAGACACGGCCACTGGTTGCACGTGCATCCATGTAAAGCAACTTAAGAATTGTCGACTTGCCAGCGCCTGTTGCACCGACTAGAAAGACAAAGTCGCCGTGAGGAATCATCAAGTCGATGTCGGTGACAGCTTTCACGCCATTTGCATACTGAACGCTTACATTGCTGAGGGCGATGATAGGTTCTGACACGGTTTTCGCACCTTGAGTGCCTAGCACTGGAGCTGCGAGTATTGATGCTGGATCAGGCGGAGGCGGTGGAACGAGCTCTGGGCCATCATGCTCTACAACAGTTCCCTGCGTTGCGACCGGCGCCGCAATCGGGTCACCATCAACGAGTCCAAAGCCAGTTGTGCTCAGTGGCTGAACGAGTTCGACATCGGGGGTGGGTGGGACAAGCCCAAAGTGATCAGGTGCAGCTTGTGGCTGATCTGAATGTGACGACACGGGGGCCGGGGCAATGGTGGGGATTGGTTCAGGTTCGGTCATCATGAGGAAGTCAATACAGGAAGCGCAAATGGTTGCCGCACCAGGTTTGGTGAGGCTACTTCCATTAGTACATCCAAATCATCAACAATATTCCCCGCGATTCCATCATTCGTCAATGCATTAAGAGAAACGTTAACTACATTCCCGATGAGAGCTTTTGGAGCCGTACAAGTCACCCGTATATAGTTTGTGGTGAAGCCTGACAGTGTTCCCGCGGTGCCTTCGGAATTTTCGAGGAGAACTGGCATCGTACGCCCGATGTACTTCGCGGCAAAGCTGCGCGTGGATGCATCCACAACCGCCTGTAGCTCCGCGTGGCGACGTTTCTTCGTTGCATCATCAACATCATCCACCATGTCAGCCGCCTTTGTCCGAGGCCGCGGTGAATACCGGAAGCAGTGTGTTTTCTGAAAGCCAACCCGCTGGGCAAAGGCAAGTGTGTTCTGGTGCATTTCCTCAGTTTCGCCGGGATAGCCGACGATGAGGTCTGTTGTAATCGCGACATCGGGGATGCGCTCGCGCAGCTTCGCAACCAATGCTTCATAAAACTCCGTGGTGTACGGACGGTTCATTGCTTTGAGGATGGTGTCATCACCGGATTGGCAGGAGAGGTGTAAATGCGGGCAGAGGCCTGGTGTGGTCGCATAGGCATCGATGACAGAGTCGATCACTTCAATCGGCTGGATACTCGAGAGGCGGACACGGTCGATGCCGGGTTGCGTGGCGACGGCCCGAAGGACATCGGCGAGCACCTCACCACCACTCCCCGATTCCGGCCCATATGCACCGACACAGACACCCGTGACGACCACCTCACGGCAACCGGCGGTGCCGAAGTCACGCGCTTCAGAAATAACATCGGAGAATGGCCGGCTTTCCAGCACCTTCCGCGTGTACGGGATCTGACAGAAGCCGCAAAAGTGCTCACAGCCATCCTGGATTTTCAGCGTCGCCCGTGTCCGCTTACCGCGCGGCGGAAGCGTCGCCGGGCTTGAGGACAGCATGTCAAGATCTGGACGCTGAGCCACGACAAGGGAATAGGCATCCATTTTGCGGTCATTGGGGATAAGCAGCGTCGCGCCTTCGACCCAGCCGCCGTCATCGATGATCTGTTGTGAGTGACATCCCGTCATTGCAACGATTGCTGCAGGGTTGCTGCGCTGTGCCCGTCGGGCGAGATAGCGGCTCTTTTTGTCTGCTGCGCTGGTGACGGAACAGGAGTTGATTACATAGATGTCCGCGGGGCTGTCAAAGTCTACGAGGGTGAAGCCGGCCCGCAGGAAGTCCTCAGCGATTTTCTCGGTCTCGTATTGGTTTACCTTGCAGCCAAGCGTTGTCAAAGCAGCGACAGGCATGCCAAAAGTCTACCATTTGTGATTTCTTCCCAAGCTGATCGCGTAGCGATAGGAATGATTCTACGAATCACCCTCCGCGAAAATGCAAGGCACCTAGAATTGGCGTAAAACGCAGGCATGTCGACAACGCTCCTTTCCCACTCTGGCCCCATCCGCTGGGGTATCCTCGGCCCTGGTTCCATCGCTCACAAGCTCACCAAGAGTGTTCAGGCTCAGCCACAGACACACACTGTGCAGGCGGTAGGCTCACGTGACATCACCAAGGCGCAGGCCTTCGCCGATCAGTACGGCATCCCGAGTGCGCATGGCTCATATGAGGCCCTTTGCGCGGACCCGGATGTGGATGTCATTTACGTCGCAACCCCGCATCCACTGCATAAGGAGCACTGTCTCCTCGCGATTGCCCACGGCAAGCACGTGCTCTGTGAGAAGCCATTTACCATCAATGCTGTGGAGCTTCAGGAAGTCGTGGATGCCGCCCGGGCAAAGGGTGTTTTCATGATGGAAGCGATGTGGTCACGTTTCTTCCCGTTAATGCACAAGTTGCGTGAGCTGCTAGACACCAAGGCGATCGGGGATGTTCGGATGGTCTATGCAGACTTTGGCTTCAGCGCGACCTTTAATCCTGAGAGCCGCTTGTTTGACCCGGCGCTGGGCGGCGGCGCGCTCCTCGATGTCGGCGTTTATGCCGTGAGTTTTACAAGCTTTGTGCTGGGTGAGCCTGTGCGCATCGAGAGCATGATGACACCTGCGCCAACGGGCGTGGATGCACAGGCGGCGTGTATTCTCGGCTACGATGGCGGTGAGCTAGCATTGGTCTCGACGGCTGTGACGACGAACACGCCGTGGGAAGCAACGGTTCTTGGGACAAATGGAAAGATTCGCCTGCACGCGAGTGCTTGGCATCCGACCAAAATGACGGTTTCCATCACTGGGCAGCCGGATGACCTTCAGGAATTCGATGCCCATGAGACCGGCTTTTACTATGAAGTCGAGGAAGTCGGAAACTGCCTGCGCGCTGGAAAGCTCGAGAGCGACATTCTTTCCTTGGATGAGTCGCTCGGCATTATGCGGACGCTTGATCGTATCCGCGCACCATGGGGATTGAAGTACCCAAGCGAAGCGTAAAGTTCGCAAGACACGAAGAAACCCCGCCTGTGTTGCACAGCGCGGGGTTTCGTTATTTATTGACTACTCGGAGTCTGATGGGGTGATTGTGTCTGCTTGATGAGCATCCAGTGCGATGGATACGTCTGCGACAGCATCGGTATTTTCTTCGCAATCCGTAGCCGCAACATCTTCCGTCTCGACCCGTTCTTCGACCTCATCTGACGATGATGGTGCCTCGGTGTCCGTATCTACAGAACTTCGGCGCAGCTCTTCCATACGCTGTCGTAAGATTGCCGCAAGGCCATCCGGGTCATCAGTGCCAACCCAAACCTTACGCCCGCTATCAAATGTCACTTCAATAGCATCCCTGCCGCTCACATTGAACAACCAGGCATCCCCAACCCATCTGATTCCGTAACCGGCATACCAAGGGACTGTACGTTCTGAGACTTGCTTAATCTCACTGATTGGGAAGCGGAATGCAACCAGTCCAATGCCGTAACGTACTGTCAGTGTCGATTCGGTGACGACCGTAGTGAGCTGATAGAACGCCAGTTGCAATGCAGCAATCATCAGGAAAATGCTTTGGAATTCGCCTCTGTCACCCGGAGAAAGTGCCGCGACAAACGCAAACCACACCGCCATCGCGGTGAGGGCAAAGACCGTAAACCAGCCAAATTGTCGGTGAATGTACATAGTGGGTAACCGTTAACTTTCGCTATCAGCCTACCCTGTCCTTCAGACTTGTCAACCGGCAACAATCTCCACATTGGCGCGGGGGACCGTTACGATTTCTCCGGTTGTGTTCAGCCTTGCTTCCAGCACACGAACTTCGGCTCCTGAACCCACGGTGACGAGGTGGTGAGGAAGTGCGGTGACGGTGGCCAAGAGCCCGAAATAGGGCTCACGGATAATTCGGATGTTTGTGCCTGGCTCGAGGGAGAAGCTTGGAACAACTTCATCGGCTGCGTTACCACCCGCGTTTTCGGTGTCATCTGCGACGATGACTTCCGGGCGGATGACGCCTGCACGGATCTGCGTCGCGCCGCAGATACTCGCCGTCTTTCCAGTAAGCGACTTGAGGAGGTTAAAGGTCCGACCCGCCATCGCAATTGTGCCAAAACCTTCTGTCAGTACCAGTGTGAGTGGGATGTTTTCGTGTCCGGTGATTGCGACGCCGATGTCATAGCCGAGGTAATCGATAAGGTCTTTGTCAACAATACCGCCGACTACGATTCCGGTGACGCCAAGCTCGTGAGCCTTGCGCAGAGCATCCCCGCTCAGGTTTGACCCACCGACAATAATCTTGCCAGCATGCGCAGACGTAATCATGTCCGCAGTGATTGGTTCATCGGGCCCGGCGGTAATCATCATGATCTCGCCACGGCGCTCGCCACCGATGCCAAAAATACCCTGAATAAGTGCACCGTGCGCTTCGATAACAACACCTTCGCCATCGAGGACCTCGATAATCCGACCAGGGATGTACGCATCAACCTCGATTGGCGTTGGGGCTTCACGGACACCGACATTTCCAGTGATGTTCGAGATGAGCTCAACGGTGCCGGTCGTAGTCGACTTGCACTCGGACTTGAAAAGACCCCACATCCCCTTAGTCACCGCAACAATATCGCCACGATTGACCTTGTCTCCAACCTTGACGGTGAGGAGAGCAGTTACTTCACTTGGCTCGATGCCAAGCTTGCTGGCAACTTTGATGGGCTGCATGATGCCCGGCAGTTCAGCACGTGCGACTTTGTCTGCAGGCGCGACCCATGTACCCGTCGTCGAGAGAACGGTGCCCTTCAGAGGCAAGCGCCGAGTCTTGATAATGGTAGTCCGTGCACTGACGGTTAGTCCGGGTGTGTATGCGCCACTCATCTATTTCTTATGCCCCCATGCGAGGTGATAATACAGCAAGGATTCTGTGAATCCTTCTACCTTGAAGTGGGCTTCCATGTCAGCCCGAAGCTCATTTTGCGTTAAACGGATGAAGTAGATGCCACCGCCATGATGGCCTTCTCGCTCACTGAACAGCGATTGTGGAAATCCCCAGCGGTAAGCCGACATCGAAAATCGCCCACCCGCCGCCTTGCTCTTACAAACCCGTGCCATGTGTGCAATCGCTCCAGCACGCGTCTCAGCCGTCGGAATGTGCTCGTAGACACCAAAACTACCCACGCGGTCAAAGACATCCGATGCCACAGGCAGCATCGACAAATCCGCCTGCACAAAGATAACCTTTTCCAGCTGCTCTGGGCTAAGCTTAGTCTTCGCAACCCGCAGGGACTCACGGGAAAAGTCAACACAAACCATCGCGCTACAGGCATCCACAAATGCCGGAGTCATCCGCCCCGTCCCGCACCCGCCCTCGAGCATTAAGTGCTCACGCTTCAGGTCGAGAAAACTAAGCGTCTTTGGGACTTCAAAACTGGTGAAGAGCTTGAGGCCCATCATTTGATCGTAGCTACCAACCTGGGCATCCCGGGCCGCCATCTCACTGCGTTTCTCACGCACGGTTGGATCTTCGGGAGCCTCATCGGCACGGAGCGCATCTGGAAGCAGGTTTGGAATACCATCCACGACCTGGTATGTACGTCCACAAGCCGTTTGAAGGGTCGCCTGCGCATCGGTGCCGTTCCAACCCGTCAGCTGGTTTCCAGTCTCTGGACAGCGCAGCAGATTTGCCAAATCCTGTCGATTCAAATGCTCATTCTCTTTCCGTTTGGATGCAACTTTGCAGCGCTTGGGGATGGCGTATGTTAGCACACTGCCTCACGGGGCTGCACCGCCGATAGCTTACAGCTTGCCACCAATCAGGCGGTCAAAACGCACCTCATACGCTGCAAAATCATCCTCAACAGGCTTCTTATAGTCTGTTCCACTCGTGTCAATGGTCATCAAGTCGGATGCACACTTCAGCGCAACATCCTTAAGCAATGCCCTGCGCTCGCGGACCTTTGACAGTTTCTGGTCAAGCGTTGATCCGGTGGTCTGCCCGAGCTCCATGGTGATGTAGATATCCGATGTAGCCAAGTAGCGCTCCGTAAGCGAAAGGGCTTTTAGAAGGCATGCGGTTTTGACATCTTTTGTGGTTGTCGGTGCCGCTGCGATCTTTGCATAGGCGAAGATGGCATGTGTTTCGGTCAGCTCCGGGATGGCCTTGACCTTGCCTGGAAGACCTTCTTCAATATCGATCAGCTTTTGCCACGTAGCGAGTGCGCCTGCCGTATCGCCTGCAGCCTCCTGCGCTTCCGCGAGGCCGCGGATCACCTGTTGGTTATTAACGTCCCGCTCAGCAGCATTTTTATACGCATTCACACTTCCTGCGAGGTCGCCTTTGGACTCGAGGGCCTTTCCAAGCACATACCAGCGACGCGCGGTTGGCTCGAGGTTTACTGCAATTTCAGGATGTCCGCTTGCAGCAACCGTAGATGGATTCTGTGGCCAGCCAGTTGCCCCGGATGCCATCACTAAACCGAGCACCGATGCGATCCCAAAGCCCGGGGTTGCAAAGCGTGAGCGTCCAGCCGTGGCCAGCGAGCATCCGATAGCGACCCAAAGAATCAGCGCATTCCCGGGAATCGCGCTCTCGGAATCCAGCAATCCGCGCGCCGCGGCAACGATAATCACTGCTGGCAGGGCGGATGAAAATACATCGAGGGGCGCATCCGTGGACTTCCGTGGCAGCCTGATATGACCCGCTAACGTGGCAAGCAGAATAATTAGCAAGCCCATAAGGGCTGGGAACCCACACTCGGATGCGAGCTGCAAGTAACTGTTATGCGCCTGTCCTGTCCATTCGACGGTTGCGTACTTGCCATAAACATTCGCAAAGTTTCCAGGTCCATGCCCAGTGATGGGACTCGCCTGAATCATTTGGATGGTGCCATTCCATGTCTCACTGCGAAACTGCCCGGAGTGGTCTTGTGTGGTCCCACCAGCGGTTCGGGCGAGGATGGTCTTGCTTTGCACTGCTGCCCCGATGAGGAAGAGTCCCAGTCCGATGCCAATCCATTTGGTGGGTACACGGATGCCATCCCGGATGAATGCGACAAGCAGGGTCAGGATGACACCGCCGATGCCAAGTGCGATTCCGCCGCGTGAGCCGGTTGCGATAAGGGCTGCACCCAGCATCCCGAGTGAAATAATCGATGTCCAGCGACGCGATGCTGCCGTGGCACCGAGCAGCTGTACGACAACAAATGGCAGTGCCGCTCCGATAAAGCCTGCTGCAAAGTTCGGTGAAAAGAACGTGCCGACGCTGCGATGGCCGGCATCTGGGGCACTGATGGCTTCAAGCAAAATGCTGCCCGCGGCGAGGGATGCACCGAGCTGGATGACATCCACGATGCGCTGGCGTTGTTCCGGGACAAGCCATAGCCCTGCGGCGACAAGGCAGGCCGCGATGTGGGTGAGGATGTCGAGGGTCCCAGGGAGCATCGTTGAGAGAAAGACCTGAGATGTGAGGGCTTTGGAATGAATGAGCAGGGATGCGACGGCGGAGCCACCGTACAGGACGAGGCCAAGCCAGGCGGCGCGTGCGGGCCACTTACCTTGCAACAAGCTCGGGATACCCGTCAGCGTCGCAGCAAGCAACATCAGGAAGCGGAGGGCGTGCAATGCTGCATCTGCGTTGAACTGTTCGCCAGCAGGACTTCCGCCTATCATTGGAGCCAAAAGGATGGCCAGCAGAAATAAGACAGGTCCCAGTTTTGCGGTGAGGTTTGATTGTGTTTCTGATGTTGACATAGTCGACTAGTCCGTAGCGGTTGGCTTTCGCTTCATAAATGCCTGTCCCGTGATGATGCGTTTTAGAATACGCACGGCTGCCCGGAGGATAGCCCAAGGTAAAACGAGTGCCGTTACCCACGCTGGCGTCCGGGATGCGAAAAACGTTTGGTGTTTTCTCCAAAAGCGCACCATCGCCCGGCTGTGCTCAACAATCATCCGCTCCGCGACCTGATCGCTGGACCCGCCGATTTTATGTGTCACTTCCATCACAGGTGCGTAGACAACGCGCCAGCCTGCATCGTGAACCCGCAAGCTCCAGTCCATGTCCTCGCAATACATGAAAAATGTCTTGTCATCTAGAGGGCCAACCTGCTCGAGACACGCGCGGCGCATTAGCATCGCACAGCCACTCAGCCAGTCGACATCTAGTGGAGTTGCATGGTCAAAGTCACGCATTAGGTAGTCGGCGGCAGGCTGGTTCTGTGGGAACAGCTTGCCGATGTAGACATTTCGGAAGAGCCCTGCCTGTGGCGTTGGCCAACGGCGACAGGAAAACTGTAGCGTTCCATCC
>Ga0114975_10002293_pt1 | contig 13141 bp, 14 predicted proteins | sample S_130626_EF_Meta_FD_87031 | JGI IMG/M metagenome (GOLD analysis project Ga0114975, IMG submission 87031) | Freshwater microbial communities from Lake Simoncouche, Canada to study carbon cycling - S_130626_EF_MetaG | ecosystem: Environmental > Aquatic > Freshwater > Lake | place: Lake...
ATAATTACGTCGGCCTTTTGGAAATCCCCATTCAGCTTCATCCCATTCAGAATATTGCATACTTTCATCTATTAGATCCTTCAATGTAAAGAACACATTGTTATTATGTATTCCATTCGTCAACATATTGAATTTCTCTCGAGAACTACATTCTTCCGTTTTATAATGCATTGAAATCGTTTCATTTCCCCAAATGCCTTTCCATAATTCATTAAATGTTTGCGTCCGCAGCTTCTCTTTTTCTTCTTTCGTCATTTGCTTAATCATATTCATAATGTATTCACGATTGTAAACGGAATATTTACCTCGCATAAAATCAATAAATCCTAAAGTATCCTTTCTACATATCATCAAATATTGCACTTGCTTCTCGCAGAACCGAAATGCTATAATCCCAATACTAGTAATAGGATGTTTACATTGATGATAAAGATGTCCTTTTTTTCCACAATTATTACAATACTGATCCGTATGTTGCATCTAGAGTATTATAGTCGAGTGTCTTTATATAATTATGGCGACACCCTCTTTGTTTTTTGATCCATCTGTATGGGGTCCGCACTATTGGTTTTTCTTGCATACAGTAGCAGAATCCTATCCAAATTATCCAACCAGCGTAACAAAACGTAAATATTACGATTTGATACAAAATTTTCCACTATTTATTCCAAATACAGAAATCGGTAACCATTTTAGCAATCTTTTAGACAAATATCCAGTTACGCCCTACTTAGACAATCGAGATTCCTTTGTTCGTTGGGTGCATTTTCTACACAACAAAGTAAATGTAGCACTAGATCATCCAGAAATATCGCTGCCAATGGCTTTAGAGAAATATCGTGCGGAATACAAGCCAAAACCAATCTATTTATCAGAAACTATAAATGTCCGAAAACACGTCATTTATGCCTTTCTTATATTTCTTCTTTTTTTCCTAATCTACTGTTTTATATAAGCTTTTCTAGACAATTATGAGTAAAAATATAAATATATTTAAAGGATGCGAATCGAGATACTTATTTTTATCATTGCCGGATTCGTAATGGCAAATATTTATACGGACGGGAAATACTTAAAACAAGCACTGTCTTTAAAAAAATACTACCAAATGGCTGGAGTTGCATTCGGCGCAATCATGATCTATGTTCTTTTAAAAAATAATCCTATGCGTGCTCAACAGATCCTTTCTACAACAAACGACTATTTGAAATATTTGCCAGTAGACAGAAATGCAACGGATCTTATATCACCCATTTTAGATTTTACATCTAAAAATCAGTTTTCATCAGGGCAATATGATAGTTTAGATGGTTCTTCGTTTCCTATTTTACAAATGCCAGTTCAACGTCCAATGCAAGCAGTGGCCGAATCGAGAATATTAGAATCCGGCAAACGAGCCACGAAACGATCAGTAAGTGAGACAAAAAAGAAATTTGTAGCTTCTAGACAGAACTGGAAATGCAATGGTTGCCAAACTCAATTGAATGCATGGTTTGAGGTAGATCATGTAAAACGATTAGAATACGGTGGCAGCAATCATGTGGATAATTTAGTGGCTTTGTGCCGTGAATGTCATGGACAGAAGACGACGATAGAAAACTTATAAAATTTCTCCTTGATATATAACTTATATTTTGATACTAATATGGATGCTTCAAAGTCGGAGCTTAAATATTTCTCTGACAATAAAAAAGAAATATATGTGATCAGCAGCGGGTTTCAAGAAGTAGCTATGCTTATTACCATCATTGTACTATTTTCCATAAAACCAGTACAATTGAGTGACATGGGAAACAAAGAAATAGTTATTATAACTTTGATTGTGCTTTCAGTATTCAATTTACTAATGTTCGTAATTTATTGGATCGGAGCAATTGATTTATCTACAGGAACGTGGGTGAAAACTGTTTTCATTTATATATTTTACTATTTGGCTAATTTGCCAGGCTTTATTGCAATCATTGCACTCTATTTAGTGTATACCATAATGCGGACATTTGCAAAAGAATTTTTCAACATTATGGGTAACAGCATCGACGGGTTTACTAAAGTAAATCAAAATCCTACAATGAAAGAATCCGCCTTTACATTTTACGGTATTTTATTTGGAACGATTATGATTACACTGTGTATTTTATTTGTAGCAATGTATGATCCAAAGGCATTAAGTAGTAGTTCATATGCTTATGCCTTTGCTTCATTATTGCCGATTCTATTTGGGTTTTTCTATGTAGTGCCATTTTTCTCAGGATCGCAAACCGGTTTCTACCAATTCTTCATTCTCGGACTAGTGTTAGCATTCTTTGGAGCAATATTCTACTTCTATTCTTCTATGACTACGTCTACATTCGTAACAGTTTCTTATTTTGTTAATTTTATTATTATCTCTATGGTAATAGGTGGATTAGCTGCATTTTTTGATTTGTTTAGTAATTATTTGAAGTCATTGAATGGCTGGCTAGGGTTTTTCGTATATTTCATATTCTATATCCCCTGCTTATTATTAGATTTCATCAAATACGTTTACCGTGAATATAAATTAACAGGCTCTCCAATTTTTGTCATTTTTATCATGGAAATCTTATTAATCGTACTTTATTTATATATTCCACAACTAATAACAGCGGTTACAAATGCGGACGCAACTGTGCTTCTCAAAGATAGTATGTATCTAGATAGCCAACAGATCATCGGAAATGCCACCCAGTTTAAAACGTCTTCTTCGTCAGACGCAACACCTACTTACCAAGAAAACTATACAATGTCCATGTGGGTATTTTTAAATATAGAAGGTATGAACGAAGGCGCTTATAGCAAAGAAACCGAGATATTTAATTATGGTTATAAACCACGTATTAGCTACTCTAATAGCATTTCCAGTAGTAAGAATATTCTTACAGGCAAGGAAGAAAACAATAACGTAAAGGCAAACAAATTTATTATTTACTTTACAAACCAAACAACTGATTCAGAACCTTACCATGTGTCGATGAATCTGCAAAAATGGAATAACATCGTATTCAACTATTCTTCTCAAAAAGTAGATTTGTTTATTAATGGAGAACTTGAATATACATTTACTTTCATTAACAACCAACCAACGTACGCAGGAACGGATCTAGTTACTGTCGGCGATAAAAATGGACTGAATGGTGCTATTTCAAATGTAAGATATTTTAAAACGCCTCTAACTGCAGGTCAGATAGCAAATAATTATAATTTACTTATGTACAAAAGTCCACCAACAATATGATTTTATATAGTAAGTAATATATAGAATCAAATCATGAACTACTTAGCAATCGGTTTAGGAATAGTATTAGTATTGCTAGTTTATTTTCTGTACAAATATATAACGGTTACGTCCAGTTCGCTAGTATCTAATGCGAACTTGAATAATCAAACGCCAGTGATTACTACAATACAAAGTCCAAAAAATGTAAGTTATGCATATGGCGTTTGGATTTATGTGAATTCTTGGAATACAACATCGATGAAATACATATTTACGCGTCCAAAAAATATACAATTGTATTTAGGTCAAACCTCGCCGGTTCTTTATTGCAACATTTACATGGCAGACAATACATGGCAAACAATGACAATTACAAACAACTTTCCTATACAGAAATGGACATTTATTACAATCAGTGTTGATAACCTATTTGTAGATGCTTATTTAGATGGCAAACTAATTGTTTCTAACAAGTTTATTACAAATGCGAATACAGGACCAGCTACTCCCCCTGATATTCCTGGAACAACTACTAGCACAAGTGGCGTTAGCGCAACCAGCGGTTACGGTGTATATTTAGGAAATACCGACACAACTGCTATATCTAGTTTTGTTGCTTTTGACGCTCTGATTTCATTATTTCAACGATGGACTGCGCCATTAGATCCACAGACTGTATGGAATACTTATTTACAAGGAAATGGTCAGAGTGGTACAACCACATTGAGTAGTTACGGATTAAACATGACAGTGCTACAAAACAATGTTGCACAAGGAACATATGCCATTTTATAAATATAATTATATTATATTACTATATTTATATTTTAATGAGTACGTATCAGCCACAAATACCGCAATTACAAGTTCCTGAAACAGTGAAAAATGCAGGTGAAAATATTGGAACAGCTTTAAATAGTGCAAAAGAATCAGTAAATACAGCTGTATCTGGTTTTGGTCAACAGGTAAATGATGGGGCAACTGCATCACAATCATTCTTAGAATCAAATACGATAATAGCGAAGTTCGCATTCATCATTTTTGTAATCATTTTTTTCATTATTTTCCTCCTTTTAGGCATTCAATTGATACAATACTTTATAAGTCCACCCTCAAACCCTTACATTATTTACGGAATGTCTGATGGAAACAACGGTTTAGTCATTCAAACCGATCCATCACAAACTGCTTCTGTTCAAATAGATCGATCAAACAATAAAGCAAATGGCATCGAATTCTCTTGGTCTACTTGGATCTTTATTAAGGATTTAGGAACAAGCACTTCGCCAGCTTATCAACATATTCTTAACAAAGGCGACACAAATTATGCATCAAATAGCGGAATAGCATCTGTAAATAATGCTCCCGGCATATACTTGGTTACGCCGCCAGCTCAAACAAGTCCTAAGTCCGCTACTTTATTTATTGTTATGGATACAGTAAATATAAATGATACAAATAATGTCATTACGATAACAAATGTCCCAATACACAAGTGGGTTCATCTATTGATTCGATTAGAAAATACAATTATGGATATTTATGTAAATGGAATTGTTTCGCAGCGTCTTATTTTAGAGGATGTTCCAAAACAGAACTATAGTACTATTAATATTTGCCAGAACGGAGGGTTTTCAGGACAAATATCGAATCTACGATATTATAGTTATGCACTGAATGCTTTTGATATAAATACGATTGTCTCAGGCGGACCAAATCTTACACAAACTAGTTTGAGCTCACTTACTGCCAACAATTATTACACGTATTTATCGAACGTATGGTATCAAAGTAAACTATAAAGCCAATATATAATGGCTAATAATGTTGTAAACCTATTTTCTATTTGCACTCAGCGGTTGCAGAACCAGCAATATCGAATTGTACCAAGTTCATCCAGGTTACAAACGCCAAGCCCATACGATCCAGCTAGCATCGGTTATTATCAAGGTAGTTTCTTACAAACAAAAATGTCGTTAGATATGCGCCGAAAGGCCGAGGTTCTCAAACACACAACCACGAATACAAACGCAACAACTAGAGCAGAAAAATGGACAAAGATAGTAAATGGCAAATATAGAACAAATATCTTATTCTGTCCGCAAGATCGTATGATAGTAACACCCACTTCATCTAGCGATGTCCCTGGACCAATTATGCAATTATACGACGACGAGAGTATTCCTTTGTACAATTACGCAACAAATACTGACGCCTATTCAACATTGCCTGCTCAACTACCATCATTGCCATTTTTCAGTTCTCCGATTAACAATGTATTTTGCAAGAGCGGTGTTGAAACAAAAGTAGGCACATTGATCATTAGTGATAGTGTAGTACAGAAATCTTACAATTTCAATGTATCTATCCCTATCGCATTTTATTTCAACATGCCGCCTACGATAAATACGAATTTAAATGGTTATACAATTAATTATGTTGGAAACACCATTAGTTTAAGTACAACATCTATTGCATTGAATGTGTATTATTCTGGAGAACCTGTAACTAACGAGACTCCTAATTATGCAATTGATACTACAAATTCGATTAATTTAACGGCATTATTTACTGTCGGTCCAATCAATACATCTACTACATTTACATCAGGGTTTTGTTACGCTGGAGTATTAACTATTTCGAACCTTGTTTTAAATACATCTCCTGGATTTGTTTATGATATTTATCTAAACCCAACCATCATTAAAACAATTTCTACGATAGACACTTTAAATTTTCCGGATTACGGCATTGTAGCTAATATGCGTTATCCGTTCTCATTTGTACAAAAAAATATAAGCATTGCGCCAAATGCACTTTCTACGAACGATTTATCTTTTAACATTACAAGCGCATAATGCCGATAAACATTTGAAGTGGATTGCCTTTCAATTGATTTATCGGTGTAAATATTCAAGAGTTTATAATAAGAACGGCTCGCGACAAATAGGACATTTGCTGTTGCAGTTTGTTGCGCAATCAGTGCATGTATAGTGAATACATCCCGAAATATTCAACTTTTCGGGAGAGATCTCACACCTGCAAACTGGACAATCTTCTTTGTCTTCATTACGTATAAATAGCTCACGAATATGATTCAACAACTTGGCGTTCTTTGCAGAAAGCCTCATTGTTTTTTTCTTGAAGACGGCAACTTCTTTCTCTAAAAACATGTTTCTTCTAAACGCGCGTTCCAAGTCATGTCGCATTGCCTTTAATTCCATAACCTTTTCTTCAAATGGTGTAAACTTCGGAATAGGAAAAGGCACTGTTCCGTTACGAGAATATTTAACTCTGATGTTCATTACCATGTCATCTTCTGTTTCCGCAACAGCCACCACTTCACTGTAACTAATAATATCTCCAGTCACGTTATCAATACATCGGAATGGACGGCAAACATTGTTGTATCTATCTTGTATGTCAATAAAATTAGGTATGGTTTGGAATTGGTATTGTGGTCCGGCTTCATGTCGCACTCCATTTATAACAACAGAATGGGTTAGCGTATATATTTCAAACTTTGCTGGTATACACAAAGTATACGTTTGAAAATTTGCTCCGCTGCTGGGAGATGTTTGAAGAAGATGATATTTTAATTCTTTTGTTGCATCAGAACTCTCCATAAACTGCGAAACAAACGCAGCAAATTGTTCGTGTCTGGACTTAGGCATGTTGTTGTTTTTTGAACAATAACATATGAAGTAACATCTATTCAATTTTTTAATGTGCAGAGGCATTAATACGTAAATATCGAATAGAATATTCAATCTCTGCTCTAAACGTGGGAGGATATTGGTTCAATGTAAACTGTGTTTCGTGTATACGATTTTCAACTACATTGGCCATGTATTCAAGTTGCGTTAGCAATTCCGCAGCAGGTTCGTAATGACATTCCGAAGCATTGGAATGGCAGAATATCGCATCTAAACAAGTATCTGGACGCTGCAAATGCAATAGAGGAGTATATGTTAATGGGTAGTCGTAGAACCTTTCTTGAATATAGTTGAACGTATCATAAAGACCAGAGAAGCGATACATAATTCCCCAATACTTCTTTTTAGTATTTGATAATGCAATTTGGTCTGCTTTCTTCTGCGATATATTCTCTTCTTTCATCCAATCAGATATCCACTGTAAATCTGAACGCAATTCTAGTTCAGTTGTATCAATAGGTCGCAGTTCGTTCAACTCCGCATTCTGGATTGCGCATGTTAACTTCTCGAATAATAAATCGGTTTTTCTTCTTTGGTTCTGCGAACGTATCTCGTCTATTGTTACACGCAACCATTCTAATTCAGTAAATATAGCATTATCGAAAAACACGTATTCGGATTTCTTAGACATTACATTTTGTACTTTATGATATTGTAATCTAAATAGCGTATTCTCAATTTCTGAATAGATAGCTAATTCATGTGTCAATCTTTCAATTTCGGGTTGAATATTCTCATTAGACCAAATGAAATTGATATATTTCTCGTTTGTACGTTTTACCACATCCATCATAGTGACATTCTGTGAAGGGGATGATAATTCTGAGACAAGCGAATGATACAAATGGTCGGATAAATGAATATTTGAATACGTTCCTCCACGAACATTATCGATGCCATATTTCATCATGTATTTTTTCACAAAATAGTCTACTTTCAAGAGACTATTGACCATTTTGGTCTTCTGTATACGGATAGGTTCATTTTCACGAACAAATTCGTAAAGCGCTTTACATTCAGTGAATATTGCCGCTTCTAAAAACGATTCGCTAAAATAAATGAACCATTTATTATTCGATAACTGAATTACATACATCAACCATCGCTGATTTAACATATTTTATTTACTGTTGTATAAATAAAATATACTTGTTTTTATACCATTTATTCTGGAATGCCTTTCAATAAATTCAGTTGAGACATATTGTTCGAAAGAGTCGGATTCAAACAAGCTTGTTGGTCTGGGAAGATTTGCCCAGACATGCATTTGCTGTCATCATTTACGCTAATGCAACCACGTTTACTTTGATATTCACCAACTAGACACCAAGAATTCTTAGACGCGGTAATAGGGTTCTGTATAGGATTTGTAGAATTATCCGGCGTTGGAATCGGTTGAGAATAAGACGATGATGACAGTACTGACATGGATTCTTTTCGATGTTCTGGACAATTCAACACTGGGGAACAATCTGGGCACTTGAACCCCGTAGGGTGAGCTATTTCTTTACGCTCCTGTTTTTCTTCTCTCTTCTCTTCAGCTTTCTTACTTTGTTGTTTTACTTTTTCAAGATCTACTTTGTTTTCATTACTGAAAGAGATTAATAGATTGCCTATAGAATGAATCGCGCCGTCAATGAGGTCAATTCCAGTTTTACTAGTATTAGAAACTACCTCGGATGATTTATCTATAACATTTCCGCTTACGTAACCGAATGAGTTCAAGATTTGCACAACAGAATAATAGAACAAATCAATCACATATTTTAGCGAACCTGTAATTGAATATACAAAGTTATATCCAAACAGCAAAATTAATATTACAAACAACAGAACTATAATAATATTATTTTTATTACTAAACTTATCGCTTATTGTTTTCGACGAGTCCATTGACAACTATTATATATTATATGATAGTATTTTTTATCCCATCATTGACCATTCGTTTGTTTGTTGCCTATTTTTTGTAGGGTAAGTGTAAATGGGTGTTTTTAATTTTCTCGAGACGTTTTTCTTCATAAGTTTAGGAATCACGTTCGTTCTTATCTTGCTTTTAGTATACCACTTCAAACAACGCATTAGTAGCATAGAACAGAAATGTGATACTATGTTCGATATTATTAACAGCGTTGTAGCTGAGTTAAATATATTAAGAAACATGCAGATGCAATTGAATTCTAGTCAGTTTTCAAACAGTATAAGACAACATACGAACCCTGTAAACATTACAACAGTAATCGACTCTGAGAAAATAGCTATTTCAGAGGACGATGAGGACGAGGATGAAGATGATGAGGATGAGGATGAGGATGAAGACGATGAAGATGAGGATGAGGATGAAGATGAGGATGAGGATGAGGCAAACAACGGTGATACGATCAGAGTAGTAAATGTAGAATTACTGGAAACTGATGATATCAATTTAGATGAACAAGAGGTCGAACTAGATGTCGAAGCCATTTCAGAAACTGTTCCTGAAATCCATGAAGACAACCCTATTCATATCGAGAAACTTGAACCTACTGAGGTGGATCAAGAAGTAGTAAACTCGAATGAAAATAAATCAGAACAAGATGTTTATAAAAACATGTCAATCCAAACCTTGAAGAAGTTAGTCATTACTAAAGGGCTTTGCAGCGACTCTAGTAAAATGAAGAAAAATGATTTGATTAAGATGTTGGAAGAAGCCGTTGTCTAGACAGTATAATATATATTTGTTTATTATATATTATAAAATATGCAATTCGAATGCTTGTCTTCCGCATATCCAGTGATTAAAGAAACCGTTCCTGCGTCCTCTTTAGGATACAATACAAACAACAAGTATCCGGAATTCCCTCCACTTATGAACGATGGCCGACCTATTACGGCAACATGGCAGCCAGAGTCTACAATCAATGCTGATTTAATCCAGAGCAATCACATTAAGACAAATTGGGAATATAGAAGATATTTAACAAAAAACTCTAAGGATGTGATGGAATATAATTTTAGAGAATCTTCAACCGATGTAGGATATTACAAACGCCCAATCGACTTACCTAATATCCAATCAAATATGGTAAAAGATACGAAGAACATGCCATACAAATACAAATCTGTTTTAGATGACGCAAGCCCATTTGGATATTCTGTGAGTGATTTGAAAGAGTCGTATTTAACTCGAGAACAATTGAACGCACGTAAAATCTCGCCTATTGTCTAATCAGTCAGGAAACCTACGGTTTCCTGACTGATTAGATATCCAAAGACACTGTATTCCGTTCTGATCTAGGCTTTCTTCGATTCGATCGTTTTGGACCGTTACTATTTTGTAAATCCTTCATCGAGCCAATAGAAATCATAGAATCGTCTTCTAATTGTATATTGTTCTGTTCATTGGACTGGCTCTGTTCCTGAATATTTACTACGCGAGGTTTTAGCCCCGAAAGGATGTTATCGATATCGCTCGTCTGAGGGCCGCGCATTTCTTGGCGAGGAAACGATTGCTGCTGCTGTTGCATTGGTGGTCGAATGCTTCGTTCCTGTGCATTTACATCCTGAAACGAATCGTTAACATTTACACCTTGTTCTCGGAACATTGCGCCGCGACTCGCATTAATGTCCGGACGATTTCCAGGAGCATCTGTATATACCATCGAAGGTCTTGGTGGAGGGGCTTGGGATTTCGTCTCAACTGGTGCTGGCGGCGGTGGTCCGCGAGGTCTATTTGCCTGTTCCTGCATCATATTACTAGCCATTGCGAATCCAGGAGATTGCTTGCTCATACTATCTACAGTCGCATTTGTAAACATTCTCATAAGTTCGGGACTTTGCTTAATAACATCATTGAATGCAGGCGTAGCACTAGAAAGTGCCTTGTTCGAAAAATTCAATACTGCCGCACTGAATCCGATTCTCAATAAAAGAGATACTTCAGGTGCTAATTTGCCTCCCTCATATTTATCATGCAATTCAGAGAAAATTTCCTCATAGCTATCTAGATCCTCGCTCACTTGCTCTCCCCAGCCATCCAAATTCAGATCGAAAGGATTAAATGCAGCATTTGCATATTCCATTGAATTGATAAACGTCATAAACCACCAACCCTGTAACTTAATGCTATCTTTCTTACGCTTGTCTTCTAATGCGGTCTCATACTCGTCCTCTACTTCCTCATACGCCGAATCCATATTGAAATGCGAATTGTGTTTAGTGAGCCCTTTCTCGTACCATTCTTCTAATTTTTTGATCATGGTGCGCTTCTTTCTTCGCTTGTCGCGTTCCGTCATATTACTCGCTTGGCTTTGCAAAGGGACTTCATTCAATTTAGAAAACCCATCCCATGTTTTCGTATTCCCTGCACTTTCACGGGTTGCCTGTCCAACATTAGAATCAGTAGTTGTATCAATATTTACCCTTTCTGGCTCAGCAGGTTTACTACTTCCTAAACCGAACAGGTTCGACGCGAATCCAGAGAACGTTCGCGTATCCGAGCTAGAACTAGAAGTAGAACTAACCTCGGGTTTATTTGCTCCAGAGAGCTGATTCAATTCGTTCTCCAAATTATCAATTTCTTCTAAATCCAACATTACACTATTGTTTGTCGATCGTTTTTTATCATTCATCAATAATTCAATGCCGCCACCAAAATTTACAGTTGGTTTCGATGGCCCATCATTAAAACTCATAGAAATAGGTTCTAAATCGTTGAGACCAATATCAATTACTTCCATATCCTATGATAGTTAGATAAGATTTATATTTAAATCATCCGCATACAATAATATATTTCTATGCTTCAAATACCAAATACCTTGAAGAAAGGAATCTGCTAAATCGTCTTTCTTCTTCGTATTCAAAGAAGATCTCCATGAGTGCAAAGACGGATTCGCATCAATCATTTTCGTACAATAATAAACGCCGTCTTGCTTGTGTTGCTTGTATGTATTAGCCGGCTCGTTCTCAGTAAGAGTATTTTCTAACGCTAAAGATGTAAACTGTTTCAATTTATGTGAGGACGATACAAACTCTATTTCAATATCGCTGTTTCTCATAATGTAATACTGCGCAAGCATTCCCTGTATTGTTTTCATTCGATTAGCTATGGGAGATATCTGGTTCTCAATAATGACATGAGTAATGTTGCTCATTTCTGGGATTTCGTTTAATAGAGTTTTCATATTTCGTCCGATCGTTATCAGGTCCGCATCTCCTGCGTTTGCTGCTTTTTTTATAGCAACTGGCTCGTAACAACGTTCAGATAAATATGCAAAAAGTGCGTCTAACATGATTTTTTTCGAAGGTCTTGTAGGTTCTCCAATAGCGATATGAGTTTTATAAATAGTATATAAATCTTCTACCTTTTGTTTCTTAAGAAATATAGGAGAACATTGTTTATTTGGAAGTAAAAACGTCGTGTTGGCCTTTGCGTGTTTGTCGCAGTAATAAACGTCGTTTTTTTGATATTTAGCCGGACGTTTACAGGGAATGTCTGCAGGAGTCTTATTTTTCTTGGTAGGCTTTGGTTTTGTTATACAAGTACAAGTATGCTGGGTCGGTTCAGCATTCATCAAGTTCAACGTATTCCAACTAGAAATAGTCATTTGTCCGGTCTCTCTATTTATTGAAAAAATACAATATGCCATGTTTTTGATACCAATATCAAAACTAATTAGATTCATTTTTGATATTGTGTGAAATTGTTTTTACTGATTTTACGCAAATGGCAACGTGTAAAAATGTAGGCATATTTTACTTATGGATTACTTTCTTTTCATTGTTACATTAATCTTTGTAATACTTATTATGATTACGCCTACGCCTACAGAATTTGTAGGTTTCGTAAAAGGGTTTATATTATTAATGTGTGCGATGATATTAGTGATCGGCTATTTCGGTTATATTATTATAAATACCTCACTAAATACGAATGATGTTCTCTCACAACCGGTGACTGGAAATGTAAAAGTGAAGTCTGTATCAGATTACTGGACATTATATAGACCAGTATTTAGCAATAATTCATTAACCTATGCTAATGTGAGACGCGATGATGACCCCAAGTAAATAAACCAACCATTATTGTTACCACAATAATTTATCGGCTAACCAACCACGAGACCATCGTTGCTTGCGATCCTTAGTATGCCGTATTTTATAGAGACGTCGTCTAGTATTTGCGTAGGGTTTTCCACGAAGCTTCATG
>Ga0114975_10002294_pt1 | contig 13133 bp, 9 predicted proteins | sample S_130626_EF_Meta_FD_87031 | JGI IMG/M metagenome (GOLD analysis project Ga0114975, IMG submission 87031) | Freshwater microbial communities from Lake Simoncouche, Canada to study carbon cycling - S_130626_EF_MetaG | ecosystem: Environmental > Aquatic > Freshwater > Lake | place: Lake...
CCAAAAAACAGTGTTATAGGAAAAAACTTAACCAAAAAACAGTGTTATAGGAAAAAACTTAACCAAAAAACAGTGTTATAGGAAAAAACTTAACCAAAAAACACTGTTATAGGAAAAAACTTAACCAAAAAACAGTGTTATAGGAAAAAACTTAACCAAAAAACACTGTTATAGGAAAAAACTTAACCAAAAAACACTGTTATAGGAAAAAACTTAACCAAAAAACACTGTTATAGGAAAAAACTTAACAACAACAACTAGTAATCGTGGTCGCCAATGTAATAATGAATATCATTACAATATTTATCAGTACAAAAACCACTTTTGAAATATTCTTTACACAAAATTTGGTTATATATATAATTTTTTTCAATAAATTTTTCCTTATTTTCTTCTGAATGAAACATATAATAACAATATTTTCTGTTACAATATTTACCATCTGGACAAATACATAGGTCATTTACAGAATGTCCAAATTTACATCCGGGAAAAGTACATTTACTAAAATGATAACACAAAATACGTTTGTGTTTGGAATCAGTATACTTGGTTTGTTTATATCTAGCATTATCTTCTTCTTTATCTTCTTCTTTGTCTTCTTCTTTATCTTTTTCATCATGTTTGCGTTTTGTAGTAATATCTTTTACAGTAATATCAGTATTTTTTGTGTCGGTAATTTGTTTGAGTTTTTCTTGCAATTCATTAATATCTTTATTGGCAATATCTAGCAGCTTTTCAACTGCAGATGTTTTTGATTCCCAAAGAAACTTATCAAATTCAAAAGAGCTTTTCATTTGTTCAGTTTTTTGAACAATAGTTTCAAGTTTTTGATTAGCAGTATTCAATTTAGAATTGCTAGATTGCATATTTTTTTCAAGAGAATCAATTTGACTTTGCATATAACCTTTTTCCTCAGCAAATCTAATTTTCAAATCTGAAATAAGATTCATATAATACATATGAATTTGTGTTAAATCAACAGATGGATTAGATTGTTCTTGTTCCATCATTATGTTTTTAATTTTCTAAATAATACAAAAAATAATCAATTTTTTTATTAAAAAAAATGTTTTGACCATTATTTTATGTTAAAACATCTTTAACAATCTTACTATCAATTATAACATTCATACCAATCTTATCATTTGTATTTGTATTTGTATCGGTAGTTTTTTCCAATTGATTAATATTAATTCTAGCAATCACTCTATCTAGACGTTGTATAATATAACGCACCCCACCTGGTTGCTTATTTTTCTTTAGTTTATTGTATTTATTCCGTTGTGCAATATAATGAATATTCAACATCTTATTTCTAGAACTGCTAGATGAAATATTTCTTTTATTTATTTTATCTAAACGTATATTCAATATTAATTTTTTCATTATTTTCTCCTTATTTCTAATTTTCATAATGACTGGTTTATCACCATAATATTTCTTGATTACTGAAGGTAATAGAAAATGTTCCGTAATATGTATCTTCTCTTCTAAATTATAATTATTAAACTTAATAATTTCCATCCTATCTAGCAATATAGGTGATATCAGTGATCTATCATTAAACGAAAATATAAAGATTGCTCTAGATAAATCCACAGTAATACCATCCATATATTGATCACAAAAATGCGTATTTTGCGTAGGATCGGTAATATGAATTAGTAAATTAATTATTTCATGTCCACGTTCAGTATTACTTACCTTATCTAACTCATCAAAATAAAATATAGGATTCATACATTTTGTATGTTTCAATGCCTGTATTATTTGACCACATTTACTACCAATATATGTATAATTTTCACCTATCAAATATGAACTATCTTGTGTACCACCCAATGAAATAAAAACAAATGGTAAACCTACAACAGGTGCAAACCCGTTTTTTATTAATGATGTTTTACCTGTTCCTGGTTCTCCTTCAACAGCAAATACCGAACCAATCGTTTTTGGATTAGAAATCATTCTAGCAATTATCTCCAAAATATGTTGTTTAGTTTGTTTTTGACCATATATTACGGTATCTAATTGTTCTCTAGCAGTTTGTATTATAGATTGCGATGATTGTGGTGTTATTTCAGATGGTGATAATATGTATTTAGGTTGTATATATTGATTAAATGGTATATCTAGAATATTATCTAACCATTGCGAAAGTTTGAAATATTCCGGATCTCCTTTATCCATTTGATCTAGCTGTTGTAATTTTGAAAGAATCATTTTCTTGTGATATTCACTAATTTGTGATTCCATAATCTTAAATAATTTAGGTTTATTAATATTATTGGTATTGCTAGATGAATAATTTACCAGTTTTTGTAAATTTTCTATAAGACATTTTCTTTTTGAATCATCCAGCAACACAAAATAATTTAAATAATCATATATTATTGTGTCATCTAATGATTGTCCTTGATCAACATTACAGAATACTGGATTTTGAAGTAAGTTTATTAAAGTCTTACTATCTTCTTTTATTGATTGTATAATAGATTGTGTGCTAGATTGTTTTTTATTTGTCTCTAGCAGATATTCAATAAAATGATTATAATTTTTAAATGATTTAGTTTGTTTTTGTTGTGGTGTATTTGGATCTGTATGTGAATGGTTTTTTGTTTGTATATTTTCGTATATATTTTCGTATATATTTTCTATATTAGTATTGAGTTCATCATATTTCTCTTCTAGATCTTTAATTTTAGTTTTTAGTTTATCTAGAAGTTTTGTTGTTGTCATACTCATCTTACTTATGTTTACTTTTACTAAAGATAAAGAAAAATTTTGCAAAATTAGGTAATAATGTTATAAAATATTTTACCTATAAATTCCCAAATAAAAACTATCCAATAAAAAATTGAATTATTTTTTTGCTTTTTTTTGAATTTAAAAATATTATATACTAGTAAGAAAACGTAAGGGAATGTCAGAAAACGAATTCGATGAGATTGGATTCATTAATGGAATACAATTTGGAATATACAGTCCCGAGGTCATATTGAAAAAGTCCGTCGTACAAGTCAACGTAGAAACATATTATGACAGTAACGGTGAACCACGTATTAACGGATTATTCGATCCTCGTATGGGTTATATTGAACCACATTTACATTGTAAAACATGTGATCAAACCTATATTGATTGTCCCGGACACATCGGGCATATTGAATTACCTAAACCCATCTTTAATTTGCAACCCAAATTTGAAGAATATATCGTTAAAATTATGAACTGTGTGTGTATTAAATGTAGTCGTCTTCTCGTAAATAAAAACAATCATCTTATTAAAAATATCATTGCTAGCACCAAAGGTAATTACAAAGAACGTTTTGAAAAAATCTTTAAACTGTGCACCAAAGCTAAAACATGTGGAGCAGTAGAGAAAAAGGGTGATGATAAGTTTGATAATGGTGGTTGTGGTGCTATCCAACCTAGTAAATATAACAAAAGTATGTTACGTACTGATTACATTATCAAGGCTGAATGGAAGTATGAAACCGGTGATAATCCTATGAATTTATCACAAGATCTTAATGCTGATATAGTATTATCGATCTTTAAACGTATCACTGAAGATGATGCGTTAGTTATGGGTTTCAGTCCAAAATGGTGTATGCCAAGTTGGTTAATTATTACGGTTTTACCAGTAGTACCGTCATGTGTACGTCCAAGTGTACGTCAATATAATAGTCAACGTAGTGAAGATGACTTGACTAATAAATATTATGAAATATTCAAGAGTTGCCAGGCATTAAATGATAAGTTATCGAAAGGTATTAATATTTCACCGGATGTAATTAAACAATATACCGATTTATTGCAATATGATGTCACAACGTTATTTGATAATGATATTAAGAATGTACAAAAGGCGCTAACTCGTGGTGGACGTGAAATGAAAACTTTACGTCAACGTTTAAGTGGTAAAGAAGGTCGTATTCGTAACAATCTTATGGGCAAACGTGTGGATTTTAGTGCACGTTCAGTTATTAGTCCAGATGCCAATTTGGCTATTGAAGAATTAGGTGTGCCTTATAAAATTGCTATGAGTTTGACATTTCCGGAGGTGGTTAATAAATATAATATTAATCGTTTGTATCAATTTATCCGAAATGGTAATAAAGTATATCCGGGTGCTAAAAGTATTAAACGTTTAAAGGATGGTAAAGAACGTATGATTTTGAATGATGACACCAATAAAATTGTACTAGAATATGGAGACACAGTAAATCGCCATTTACTTAATGGTGATATTGTATTGTTTAATCGACAACCTTCATTGCACAAAATGAGTATGATGGCTCATACAGTTCGTGTAATGGACGGTAATACATTTCGGTTAAACGTAGATGTATGTAAACCATACAATGCAGATTTTGATAAACATCTCTGTCAAAAACAGCAAGCAGTTCAAAACTGTGTTACTTGCTAGTAATTTTATATTGACACAAATTGTTTAATATAAAGTTGCAAGATGTCCTGGTTGCGGGAAACCCCTAAATCTATGTGCGAATTAGAAAAACACATTAATATATAAATATTTCGCACGACAATAGATAGTAATAACTAATTATCATTTCATTAGTTATTACGAGCCTCAATTACCACTCTATTTTCGAAAGTTTATAGAGGAACTCGCATAATTCGCGAACCCAACGGTAAAAAGATTGAGGATTGGGCAATCCGCAGGCGAGAACCTAAACCCGTTATGTTAGGGCATGGTTCCGTTTCAACGATCGCTAAGGCATCGGTCATCAATGAAGCCCTAAACAAGCTGAGATGGCTTAAGGTACGATCTGGCCTATAGTGAAAGCTATGGGATTGGTTCTAATTTCATAAATTATAAAATATTAGGGGAAAAAATGGGTATTCGAAAAAATACCTTATTTAACCTTATAAAAGTGTCGTGTGAAAAGTTTATAAGGGTATACCCTTGTAGCATTTTACACATGCTCAAAAGCATCAGGAAATTAGAACTGGAATGGGAGACGAAATGAACCTTCATGCCCCTCAGAGTATTCAGGCGGCAGTAGAGCTGCGATACTTGGCGTCAGTATCAAAAATGATTATAAGTCCGAGTGAGAATAAACCTATTATTAGTCCTGCACAGGATAATTTAGTGGGTTTGTTTAAGATTACGGATGATAATGTATATTTTACACAACAAGAAGTAATGAATATTTTAGTTGGTGTAGAAAAGTTTACGGGTGTATTACCTGATCCCGTTATTAATGATGGTAAAAATATTAAATGGACCGGTAAACAAATGTATTCAATCATTTTACCACCTATTACTATCAATTATAAAATTAAAAATCCATTATTAAAAGAAGTTAAGATTGAAGCTGGTGTATTAAAACAAGGACAAATTGAAAAATCCGCATCAGTTGCTATTTTACATTTAATTTTCAATGATTATGGTCATAAAGAAGCTGCACGCTATTTGAATGATTTACAACGTATTGTAACTCGTTATATGGTACGTAGTGGTTTTAGTGTAGGTATTAGTGATCTTATTGTACCTAAGGAAATTCGTAAAAATAATGAAGAAACGATTTTACAAGGTAAAAAAGATATTGTTGAACTCACTAAAAAAGTACATCTCAATATTCTTAGTGACATTACCGATGATCTAGACAAACTCTATGATCAAAAGATCGCCGGTATTAACTCTAAAACCGTCGAAGGTATCAAGAATTCTATCATGAGCAAATTACCCATGTCCAACCGTATTAAATATATCGTTAGCAGTGGTTCCAAAGGTGCTGAAATCAATATTCAGCAAATGATGTGTCTAGTGGGTCCCCAAGCTATTGATGGTAAAAACAAGATTCCTATGGGTTTTACTGATCGCACATTACCCCATTATCCACGATATGAAAATGGTACAGAAGCCCGGGGTTTTATTACTAGTAATTTCCTTAATGGTCTAACCCCACAAGAATTCTTCTTTCATGCTATGGCTGGTCGTGAAGGTGTTATTGATACCGCTGTTAAGACTGCTAATTCCGGTTATTTGCAACGTAAGCTAGTGAAGACAATGGAGGATTTAAAGGTTGCACATGATTATACTGTACGTGGAAGTAGTAATGATATTGTCCAATTTTGTTATGGTTATGATGGTTTTAATTCCACCGATTTAGAGTTACATAAGGATATTGATTTTATTACGATTTCGTTGGAAAAGTTGAATGCGAATTATTATATTGATCCAAATGAAAAGTTTGATTATGTAATACAAAGTGAAGTAACCAAGATGAAGAAGCTAGATGGTTGGAAACAAAAACTGTTAGATTATAATAAAAAAATAGAAGATCTAGTAACTGAATTCCATACCATTTATCCTAAATTTACTAAGATTAAGAATTTGGTTATTTATTATCCTATTAATTTCAATCGTTTGATTCAAAATACTATTAAACTATATAAACTAGAAAATGTACATAAATCAGATCTCCATCCGCTAGAGATAATTACTGAAATCAACGATCTTATTAAATTTACTAATATGAATAATCAACGTAATATTGCATGTGAAGCACTTATTTGGAATTACTTGTCACCGAAAATCTTATTACGTGATAAGAAATTCAATCGTATTGCATTCCAACATGTAGTGAGTGCAATCAAGACACGATATAAATATTCATTAGTAGAGGGCGGTGAAATGGTTGGTCCGCTAGCCGCTCAAAGTTTGGGAGAGAAAACAACACAAATGACTTTACATACTTTTCACCTTTTGGGCGGTAAAACGCGTCAGTGGGGTGAGATAGGTGGGCTTAAAAGGCTATGCCACCTAGTGGAATGATCATACATCATTCTGCGACATACCTAATTACAGGGGACGCCTCTTGAAAAAAGCATATTTTGTACCATCACTTAATGGAAACTTTAGGTGAGAACCCGGAGAAAGACCGGCTCCAATGGTTATAACCAAAATATGTAGGCCAATCCTGGGATGAGTTGCTAAGGGTAACATTGATTACCTATGCAGCCACCGCAGAGACTTACGGGTATGGGTTATTTTCTAATATCATTCTATTAATTCAATTAATAGAAATACCATTGTCATCAATGGAGAATTAGAAAATGGCTTAAGTTATAGTCCAATCCATTAGGATAGTAAACTAATGGTACACCGTGCGCAGGTGTAGGTGAAAAATCAGCGGTAACTCAAGGTGTACCGCGATTAGGAGAATTGCTAAACAATACTAAAAATCCAAAGGGTAGTGAAGTAAAGATTTATCTAGATGAAGAACATCGTTATAATCAAGATTTATCTGATAAGATTAAGAATAACATTCAATTAACAATGATCAAAGATGTTTTAGAATCTGCTGCGATTTATTTAGAACCAAATAATGATTATTCGAATGTATTGCCAGAAGATCGTGAATTTATGGAAATTTATAAGGTATTTAGTGAACTGGATCCACAGGCAACACAAATTCCTAGCAATCCATGGGTTATTCGGTTAGAGTTCGATCGTCGTAAGATTATTGAACATAAGATTACAATGGAAGATATTAAACTCGTTTTAACATATAAGTATCCCAATTCTAGTATTAAGTTTATGGATGATAACGCAGCTAAACTAGTTTTCCGTTTACGTCTCAATTTTACATCTAATAATCAGCAAGCAAATGATGATATTAATATGATGGAAGATAAGATTAAGGAAATTGGTGAAGTTATTATCAAAGGTATTGATGGTATTACTAAGGTTTATATGACTACAGATGAAAGTAAAATGGCCCAACTCATAGTAAAAGAAAATGGTAGTTTTGTAGCTAAGAATGAATATTTTATAGAAACCGATGGTACTAATTTGTTTGAAGTACTTATTCGCAATGGTGTGGATGCCACACGTACATATAGCAATGATCCTAATGAAATGAATGCTATCTTTGGAATTGAAGCTGCACGATTTCAAATTCAATATCAGCTTAATCAGGTATTGATAGATACTGATGTAAGTATGAGTCCCCGTCACTTAGATTTACTATGTGATAAGATGTGTCAAAATGGAGAGATTATGTCAGTAAGCCGTCATGGTATTAAGAAGGAAAATATTGGTCCATTAGCAAAGGCCAGTTTTGAAGAAACTACAGATCAACTTCTAGAAGCTAGTTTGTTTGGTTCGTATGATAATATTAAGGGTGTATCTAGTAATATTATGGTTGGTCAGATTCCAACTTGTGGTACTGGTGATTCTACGCTACTTCTAGATGAAGAAATGCTGAATACACAAGAAGATGTTATTGCTGAAGAGGCAGAGGTGGATATTCATCAATACTTTAAGTCAAGTGAATATTGTGAAGCTAGTGATATTAAATTTTCACTCAATGATATTAAGGTTGATAGTAACGAATATGATAATTTTATGGATGTTACAGTTAACTAATTAACTAAAAACTAAAGATATAACAAAAAAACTAAAGATACATAAAATAAATATCTAGATGTTCATATATTTTTTTATTTTTTAATCCTTTAAGTGTTTATAGAAAAAAATATGTATGTAAGTTTGTTATTGGTGATTTCAAGCAAACCGATAGTATTTAGTAATATGATTAATAACTTCAGTAGAATTTGCATTTATAGCATAGCTCATATATTCTTTTGCATATTGTGGAAACATTTCAAATAATGCATTAACAAAGCCACATATAATATTTTTATTTATTTCTTTTTCTAAAAGCCATTTATATAATGTTATAATATCATAATCAAAATATCCACGACTATATAAAATCATTGTTTTTAATGATTTATAATCATCTTTTTTAACATATTCATGGATTTCTTCACACGTCATATCTTCTGGACATTTATCATTAAATTTAGGCCAATGTGGTGGATTACAACATTTAGGATTAAAACATTTATGTGGTTCCATTGTATTATTAAACATAAACATTTAACCTTATATTTATTTATATTTTCTTCTTTTTATTTATCTTTCAATTTTTTTGGTTTATCTATAAATAAATTTCAATATAAATAAAAAAATAGTAAAAAATAATAATTCATTTTAGATAATTCATTTCAGATAATTCATAATATGCTTATTCTAGATTCATGTGAAAGTAAATTAATTGACTTGATAAAATCCAAATCACCAACGGAATTTAAAATACCTTACTCAACAGAAAACTTGCAAATCGGTGATATAATTATTAAACATACGCTAGATAACATTACATATTCATTGATTATTGAAAGAAAATGTGTAACTGATATGATTGCTAGTATTAAAGATGGTCGTTATAAGGAACAAAAAATACGTCTTCTAGCAGAACTAGCTAATTCACCAAATACAATTATTACATATCTGCTAGAGGGTTCATCAACTGAAATACGTTTACCACAAGACAAAATTATGTTTAATGGTTCAATAATTAGTTCCACTTTTCGGGATAAGATATCAATTATTAGAACATATTCTCTAGCAGAAACTCTTGAAATATTAATTCGGTTACATGAACGTTTTACTAAGGATATTACTGATTTCTTTACACCTAAGAAAAATAATACACAATCACTAGAACAACCTCTAGATCAACCTATACAACCACATCAAAATCAAGATATTGGTGTAGGTAGTGTGTCTGATGGTGTTAATAGTTTGTATTTACAATCAATTAAAAAGTGTAAAAAAGATAATTTAACACCAGTAACATGGAATCATATGTGTTATATGAATATACCAGGTATTAGTAGTAATATTGCTATCAAGATTGCAGATGTATATCCAAAGTTAAAAGATCTTATTCTAGCATACCAAATGCTAGATAGTGAAACTGAAAAAGAAAATCTTTTAGCTAATATTATATTGACAGATACAGATAAACAGAAACGTAGAATTGGTTCAGTTATTAGTAAACGTGTATATCAATATATTTTGTAATATTTTTATGCATTACTACTTAAGCCTTTTCTAGACGAGCGTCTTTCAGATGAGCCTTTTCTAGATAAGCCTTTTCTAGATGAGCCTTTTCTAGATGACTTTCTGGTTAATTTCTTAAAAGGATTTGCTATTGCTCTACCTAAACGACTGAATAAAGATTTTTTAGATACTGGTACTGGTACTGGTACTGGTACTGGCTCTGGTACTGGCTCTTGTACTGGCTCTTGTACTGGCTCTGGTTCTGGTTCTGGTTCCGGAAAAGAGAAAGCTTTTTCTCTGGGTGGTAATCCTGCAGCTGGTTTAGTATCCGGACCTAAACCTAATGCAGATTCACATGAGTTTTTCATGCTTTCAGACATATCATTGAAAAAATCTTTATCTATGTAAATACAGTAGGCAGGTACTTTAACATGAAGGCTATTGACTTTACTTATTGAAAATAAATTAAATTTACCTTGTGAATGCGGAATATAGTAGGATATTCTAAAATTACGATCACTAAGTAAATTAATAAAGAAATTATAATAATCATCTTCATTATGATTAATTCCTTTCGTCTTAATCATTGCCATAAATTTAGTAACATAATCGGTTGTAGGATGATTACCATAATCATAAATTTGAACATCACATCTAAGATTGGGTGTAGTTGTAATTCTCCATCCTATGTTCGAATTATGAGCTTTGTATATATATTTTGCATACGTTGTTTCGGTGGAACTTTGTCCCATATCATCATTTGTTCCTAGATAATTTTGGTCAATTACTATAGTAAAAGTTTCTGTATTAATGTCAAACGAACTTGGGTTAAGTTGGTTATTATCATTTTCAAGTGTTCTCCCAAGTGTTAAAATATTTTTAATTAATTTAATACCATTGTTGAACTTATTAATATTTGAAATTACTTTATTTCTATCACGTGTTTTAGGTAATGAGCTAGACATATAAGTTGACTCGTATGTACCTATAACTTCTTTTTGCATATTAAAATCTTTATCATCAATATTTGGTAGTAAAATAACTGGTATATTTATAAAATTTAAAGCATTATTAGAAGGCTTCTCAACAGAAGGCTTATGAATATAATCCATTAAAAATTTTATTATTTATTATTATTTATTATTAATAAATATAAAAATTTTACAAAAATTAAAAAAATTCTAAATTTAAAATTACATTTCACAAAATAGTTTGTTATAAAATAATTTTGTCAAATTGAATGTTATTATGCATTACTATTTAATTTTTTGGTATTACGTAATTTTACAGATCGTTTTCCAGTTGATCGTTTTCTAGATAGAAAACTAAAATTGTTTACATTTGCAAATGGAAATTCTGATTCAAAAATTTGTTGCCTTTCTATTTGCATTTCGTTTTCCATTGCTTTTTGCATTTCTTTTTCCCTTGATTTTTGTTTCATAATTTTTCTAAAAGGTTTTGTAATTTTTCTAGTCAAACGTTTCAATAGAGTTTTTTTTGGTTTAGCTTCTAGTTTAGGTTCTAGATTAGATTTTGATTCTTTTTCATTTTCATTTTTAATTAGTCTAACTTTATTTTCATGAAATATACCTTTAAACATTTTACCGATATGTGTTATTGATAATGGTAAAAAAACTCCATTACGTTCTTCTCTTGATTTTGAATTAAAAATTTTAATATTATTATCTATTTGGGTTTCACGTAATGTTTCAAAGTCTTTAATAATGTTATTTATGTTAAGTTGTTTAAAAGGTAAATAATTAAATGGTTTACTTTCTAAATGATAAAGTGTTGTAATAGTTGTAATGTCTAAATTATCAATTGGTTTATCTGGAACTTGTATATTTTGAGTAATTGTATCATAGTATCCAGCAATATATCCATATTTTTGTGGTTGTAATGCCAAATTTATGCCGGCTAAGTTGGGAACGCCACTATAAAGAAATTTTAATGCTTTAATGAATTTGTTTGATGTTATATTATTTATAATTGTATCATATTGTATTGTATTTAATTTTACTACTAATCCAAAATCAATTAGTAAAGGTCTTCCACTATGTTTACTTATAAAATTATTACTTGTTTTATTAAATAAAATATTACCCATATGAAAATCTCCATGACTATATCCCATTTTGGCCATTGATAAAATTAAATAGAAACACATTATCATCATACTAAGATTTTCACTATACATGTTATATAAATCTTTATGGTCTTTTTTTAATTTGTCAATATTTTCATAGTCAATATTTCCATCAAGATCAAGATCTAATTTATGATCTTGTATATATTTTGTAATATTATTACGATCGTTTTTAACATAATTATTTAGTAAATCATATCCATCCGCATATTCCATTACTATAATACCTAGACCTATTTCTCTAGCAAATTTAATATCATGTTCTATAATAGATTTTAATACTTCGTTAATTTTTGTATTTTTATTAGATAGTACTTTTAATAATGTAGTTAATTTATCTGATTTTGATGATGGTAACATAATTGTTAATGCTGATAATATTGCAGGACATATTGGTTGTAAATATTCATAAGATTTATAAAATAATTCTGTTTGAACATTTACTTCATTAATAAAATTATCTATAAAACTATATCTTTTTCCTGATATTTTAAAAAAATTTGTAGCTTTATCGTTATGTATAAAAGATAATTTAATAAGTATTTTTTTTACAGGTTTATTAAAATTATCTAAATCCATATGTTTTATATTTGTTTCAATATCTGGGTTTAATATAGCAATAAATATTATACCAAAAGCACTACTATCTGATAATAATTCAATTGTAGAGTTTTCAATAAAATGAAATATATCATTTTCATTTCCAGTTATAAAGACACCATCTTGATTTATTCGCTTATTTATTCGCTTATTATTCATGTAAAATAATAATTACTAATATATATATGTAAAAATTATTTATCTAGATTTATAATATCTAAAATCATGTTTTCTCTAGACCATAAAAATATTAAAATAGGTGATAAAAATTTCAATTTACTTATGAATGCATCTGGATGTAGATCAAAAAATAAAGAACAATTGGCTAACTTAATTCATAATGGTATGAATACTATTGTAAGTAAAACATGTACACTAAACTCAAATGATGGTAATCCAGAACCCAATTTTATGGAAATTAATGATCATATTAGTATTAATTGTTTAGGTATGGCAAATTATGGTTATACTTACTATCGTGATTGTTACTCTGAG
>Ga0114975_10002298_pt1 | contig 13123 bp, 10 predicted proteins | sample S_130626_EF_Meta_FD_87031 | JGI IMG/M metagenome (GOLD analysis project Ga0114975, IMG submission 87031) | Freshwater microbial communities from Lake Simoncouche, Canada to study carbon cycling - S_130626_EF_MetaG | ecosystem: Environmental > Aquatic > Freshwater > Lake | place: Lake...
AATATTTTTATTATTTGATTTACATTTTTTAAGAGCTTTTTTAACTAGGTAATAAATGCTTAAGCAATAGCTTATTTTCAATAAATAACCTCCGCTGCTGTAGGTTAACAGAATCGTAATGAAAATAAAAATAGGAATCAATATTTTCGAAGATAAATGACGAAATGGTCCGAGTTTTGAAATGAAAATAGCATTGCTAATAATGTGAAAAAATAAAAAGTTACTAGTGAATGGAGATAGCCAATAAACAAGTGTATTTGCTAGATTTAACGCAGCTAATAAGATTATTTCAGAGTGATTTGAAGTTGGTTTTTTAGAAATCAAAAAGCGCATTAATATTATAACAGTAAATGCATCAACGGTAATTTCAGAAATAGTTTTTAATAGTTGCATTAAAGTAACGGAGAATCAAAATTGCAGAAAGGTGGGCAATCTTTAAGCTTGTCCAATATCACACCGGTAGTCATGTCCTTTTCATTGATGTCTGTACCAACGAGTACTAAAGTTAAATTATTGTTGGCATTTAGAGCAAAATAAATGCGCACGCCCAAACAACCAGGTTGATTTAATAACTCTTTTACTGCTGTTGCAGATATTAGGCCAGCTTTGGTTTGTCCGGCGAATTGAGGAGAATTTTGGTAAGCATGAGTCATTGTAATTGCTTCTTGGAGTGTGATTTCGTGAGAGTTGTTTGTCATAGTATTGTGTTTAAAATGCAAAATAATGTGTTTCGGCGAAAGAATAATTGGTAAAAATTTACCAATTATTCCTAGAGGAGTCCGAATTTTCACTCTGTATGGTTGAAAATTGGTAAAAATTTATCATGTTTTTAAAATTTCAGAATGCGTTGTTTGTGACTTGAAAATAGTATGAAAAATTCAAGATTAAGCAAAAAGACCGCATTTAGTTGTTTTTGTAATAGTAGTCACAACTTTGTAATTGCGATGATTTTTGTTGCCGCATCTACTTGTTCAGCCCAAAAATCCAATTGGTATTTGTTTCAACCTAATAATCAGGGAATCAATGTGGAATTTGGAAATGCAAGTTGTAATCAAGGTTCTAATTTCTTCAAGCCGATTAAACCCTACACTAACCAAACTTTTCAGAATTATTTAGCAGTAAATGCACAGACAGATAAAAAGGGTAAGATTCTTTTTTATCTGCTCTCGACTTTAGATAGCGTCTATCTGTACAATTCGAAAAATGAATGCGTAAAAGTACTGCCGGGATACGATATTTCCCCGATGATTGTCCCTTTACCAGGAGGTGTTCGATATCATGTGTTGGTTGGTTATAATTTGTATTGGTTTAATCTCAGTGATTTAACTAAGGTGAAAAATGATATTTTTGATTATCAAAATGCTACGGTTAGTGGGTTTGTAAAAATTAATGTGAGTGCTCAGGAACCGAAATATGTAGCTAAACGGGCTGTGAAAATTTTAAAATATTCATGTGACACCTTCATATATCGATTATACTCACTAGAAGCAAATGTCGCTGGTAGTACAGGGCGGTTTTTGCGATCTAGAGATATAGTTACAATAGGTGGCGAAACAATAACGAATTCAGGTGTCTGCAGTTTGGCGATTCATTCTAACAATAATATTGACATCCGCCTGGAGTATTCAATAAGCGAAATGGAACTTTCACCCAACAAGAATGAATTGGTTTTTTCTGGAGGTAGTTGCTTGTTACGGGTCGATGTTTCTGGGTCGCAATTTGGTAGTGCAACTAGGACATGTTTTAATTCTAGTACGATAACAAACGACTCGAATCGTTTTTTTTGTGGCGTTGAATACCTTACGGATACATTGATTCTTCTTTCGCAATTTCAAACGAAGGATTCCTCGTCTGCAAATCAAGGTTTGTACTTATATAATAAAATTCATCACACTTTTACCAAAATAACAAATTCTGATGGATTTAAATATTCATATATCGAGAAAGGCAAAGATGGTAAAGCTTATTTCACCAAGGGTGATGGATTGTATAGATTCGATAGAAATTCGAGTACCATTTCAAAAGTACTTAATCTGTCGCTAGTTCCGACCTTGCCATTTTTGAAGCTCGTCACAGTAGAGTTTTCAACTCCAGAAGTCCGTGTTTTCTCGCTGCCGGTCATAATAGATAATTACGAAAATGAAACATTAAATGATAAAGAATCAGTAGTTAATTCAATTTCAATCAAATCGCCCAAATTTTCTAATAAACAAACATTCGGAAATTCCGATCACAAATTAACCCCTCGCGGTTATGGCGAAATAGTGGTTTTGGATAGTCTGATTATTACAAATATTGCGAAATGGGTTACTTTCGATAGTATGACAATTCAGTTTGCTGAAGGGTCTTTTTTGAGAATAATGGGTGGGTCTGATTTAGAACTGAAAGGCACAAAACTTATGGGAACTTGTGGTGACATGTGGAATGGAATAGAAATTGTTCAAAATGGATCAAACAATAGTCGATTAACATGTAGGAAAAATGCTGCTCGACGTAAGACCATTATTAGAGATGCATTGATAGGTGTGAAAGTCACAAATTCCAATCATAGTTTAAAAATAGGTGATAGTACTGTTTTTTTAGCTAACCAATTAGGTATCCAACTGAAAAATGCGTTACAAAATCTAAATAGTATTACAAATACGATGTTTATTGATTCCGCTGTTCTAAATAATGGCGAAAAAACCCGAGCCGCGATGGACATTAGTAGCTCGTCTTTGAAAATAGGCCATTTAGATTCTCTTCCGATAATAGTAATTGGGGGAATCTTTGGAATTAATACCATAGCTTCAAACAGTATAGAAATTCAAAATGTGAATTTTTTTAGATTGGAAAAATCGGCTATAAATATATTGAATACCGATGTTGTGAAAATAAGTAATACCATTACCAAGAATTGCAACAAAACATGTTCATCATTCGCAGCTCTGCAAGTAGACGGTTTTATTTTATTTGAATTCAAACGTAACATTATCGAACATTTTTCAGCTTCAACCGCAATTGGGATTTTTTCAAAGTTTGGTGGTAGAACAATGATTGGTGGGGCGCTTTTAGATAGCAATAGAATCCTTTTCCACCAAGGTGACGGTATTGTCTATAATGGTTGGACAAATAATTTTTTCATGAATTCAATTTCTCGGAATTTTGAAGTTTTTGGCAGGCCCCTGACATTATTCTCGAATTCGACTGTTTCATTGTTTGTTGGTAATAATAGAATCATCGGTAGGGGGTCGGGCATTGGAATTAAGGTTCTAAGGAACGTTTCAAGTATGGCAGGTAGATTGTACTTTGATACACTATCTATTTTTAATAATAGGTTAGATGTCCAAAACGGTATTTTCTTAGATAATATTAACACAAAAGAGCCAAATAAACTTTTGCCTCTGCAGAGTGACTGGTCAGTAGGTTATTCAAAGCGACATTTATTTGGAAATAGGATTTGCCTTAGCAACAATATGCCTTATCTGGAGAGCAATGCAATGAATTTAATAAATACTGATCATGTCTATTGTGTTGGAAATTCTATTACACACGCAGGGGTTGTAAATAATAGGCCTTATATCAACTCACATTCAGGTGTTTATCTCAAGGGCGCTCAGAATAGTCTTATATTTACTGATAGTTTTTTTAGCTTGTATAGGGGTGTTGTTATTGATGGAGTGAATTATTTCAGTAATATTTATTGCAATTTATTTCTTTGCAATAGGAATGCAATAAAACTGGAAAAATCTGAATTACGACTAAAATATAATTCTATTTCATTTATTCCTTTTAATCATAAAGTACACGGTATGAGTTGGTCCACGACATATACGGCAAGGTCAAACACATTTGTTCTGAACAGTATTAACAGTTCGATTTTTTTTAATAATAATCTGACACAGCCAGATTATTGCAAATGGATATTAGAGCAATCGACACTTTCCAGCCCATACCTTCTATCAGCCCCCAAGAAAAGAGATTTTATTTTCCCAACAGTTGGCGGAAACCCATGTGGTAATTTTATGGCTAATCCTAATTCAGCAAATAGCAAAGATCCTTTGAATACTAAGGATTTTGTTAATGACCCTGTAGAAAATTTCTGGAATAATTATGGTAATGTCAAGTATAATATTATTTACGCTAAGAATTACGTTACGCCTTCATTTTGCAGAGATTTAATAAATTTGGAATTGGCATTAGATACCGGTAGTATCTCTCAGATTCAAACGTCATTGAATAATCTGACCCCAACGGATTCATTGCAAGGAGATGTCAAATTCGTTTTTAGTAATTGGGTGAAATATATTTCGCACTATGATACTACGTTTATTGGAGTTGGAAAAATGAAATCATTTCAAATATGGGACAGCGATTCAAGTTGGCATTTTAACAGTTTAGTATACGATACTAGTAGTTTCAATGTCAATTATTCGCCATTGCCTGATTCCATAATTTTGAGATTGAAATTCATGGCTAAGTGTTCGCCATTTAATCGAAGGCCCGCGTCTTATTTTGCTCGAAATCTGCTAGCCTTTATGGGTGTGAATAACAACTATATTGATAGCTTTTTTAGCGATGTAGTGCCAATAACAGGTAGAGTGACTGCAAATTGTTTTGGTGGTGGCACCCAAGGTATTACTGTCAAATTGTTTGATGAATACAATAATTACACTGGCGTCAATACTGTTTCAGAGGCAGCTGGATATTTCAGATTTTCTGGTGATGAAATCAATAATTTGGATACATCCAAGAAGTATTATGTTAGAGTATATTTGCCGTCAGATTCTAATCATATTTCTGTTACTGCGAAGATTGCAAATTTACAGTTTGATTCATTATTGAATATCGACTGTATATTTCCAGGTCCGCAACCTTTGGATGTTGAAAATATTTCGAAATTAAATATTAGAATACATCCTAATCCAGCAGACGAGAAAATAATAATTTCAGGTTTCAAAGGTGATTTGTCGCTCAGGATATTTATTTATGATGCTGCAGGTTCATTGAAAGTTTTTTGTGAAGAAGAAAATAATGCTAAATTTGGTGTCCATTTAGATGTTAGCCAATTGAATAGTGGGTTATATCAAATACGAATTGAGTCAACTGATATTGTTGTTACTGAAAAAATAATAATTTTACATTAATATGATAAATATGAAAAAAATAAGTTTCGTTAGATTAAATTATTTAATGATTTTATTGGTGTTTTTCTTACTGGGTTGTGAAGAACATGAGCCATCGCCCCTTGAGACCAAGCCTCCTATTTCATTATCAAAAGAAGCCAAGCTCGATTCAATAATGCGGAGCAATAATAGTTTGGATTTCGCCATGATGATTGACTCAAAAGTAGTGACAGGTCAAAACGGTTGGTATTCGGCTGATACAATTATTTTTGGTGCCAATGATCCCGATCGCAATGGGCCTTATCGCACATATGTATCACGCATGATTGGTGACTTTGAACCATTTTCAAAAGAAAAAAATAAATACGCACTTTACACTCCCGTAGAGCGTTTTATCACCATCAAATCCGCTGATTCCGTTTCGAAATTTGGTGTAAATAGCGGTGATACAGCTCTTGTGCTCTTTTTGCACCAATACCAACGCGTCAGTCATGCGTTGCCTGAGCTCGACAATACAGCGCTTGATGATTTTATTAGTGCTTTTCCACACAAAGGAACTAACGAGAAGTCTGTTTGTGATTCATTTTTAAAAAATCACCACCCCCGAATTGGTAATTGGGGAGGGTCGTATATTACGCATAAATTTCAAACAAGTCGATATCAGAACTTATTTCAGAACCCATCTGACAATAGTGTAATTCAATGGATATCACAGGATTACGATCCTGCATTCTATGCTTATATTTTTAAAGCTGGTAGTTTGACGGCAGATCAAATAAAAGGTTTTGGTATTTACTTCGACGAACTATTGGACGATCAGTTGAATGAAATGGAAATCAAAAATCAAAAACTCACCGATGGTTTAGAGCACTATGTGATGTACGTAAAAATTCCTTACACCATGATTCTTGGCGAAACTAGAGTAACTCGATTCATACGTGCGCGCTACGTTTTAGATTGAGTTGGTGGAATATTCTATTTTCCATTTTCCAAGTAAATCTGTCTAATCCCTTTGGCCTCATCATTGAAGTGTCTTATGTAAAATAGGAAACCTTGAAAATCGACAATTATACGTAATAAATAATATGAAACAGATATTGACATTTAAAAAGTTTGGATTCGTTGTCGCCGGCGGGTTGTTTTTGTTTGCGGCTTGTAATGACACTAGTCAATTACCAAACCCCAAAACCTACAAGCCCTTATCAAAGGATGAGAGATTAGATTCTATTTTACAAGCAAGTGCCAGCCTTGATTTCACGATGATGGTTGATTCAATTGATGTGAAAGGGAAGTATGGCCTACGATACCACGATACTACAATTATAAACGCAGTTTATCCAAATCGTTCGAGCGGATTAGATGTTTACATTCCAGTACAAATCGGGGACGTGGATCCCAATTCGTCGGAAAAGGACAAATATGCTTTGTATACATTGGTTGAGCGGTATATTTCAATTCGCGCAGCCGATACTAAATCGAATTATGGCGGTGATAGTGAAGATACCTCATTTACGGTTATAATGCGTCAATTGCAAAGAGTGAGTCGGGCATTTGATTTCGATTATTTGACACTTAGTGATTATGCTCGTGATTATCCCCACGAAGGAACGAATGAAAAGATGATTCGAGATTCATTTATTGATAGTTATCAACCAACCACACAACCTTGGGGTGGAACTTTCGGTGGCAATGGTCCAAGTAACGCAAGAACTTATTTGGAGGTTTTTGATAACACAGCAATGCCTCTTGGCAGATTCACCAATGACTTTGGAGCTATCCCCGCGCGATTTTTCTACTTTTTCAAAGCCGGCGGTCTAGAGTTAAATAAGAGTTATGGATATGGTATTTACCTGAGTGAACTTGGCAATGACGAATTAAACTCAATGGATGTTTACTTACAAAAGTTATCGGATGGTCGGCAACATCATGTGCTATTCTTGAAAATGCCATATTTCATACTTTCAGATGATCCGGAGGTGAGGAGATTCATTCGCGTTCGTTGCGTTTTGGATTGAGTTGACGGAATATTCTATTTTCTATTTTTCAAGTAATTCACTCTAATGTATTCTGCCACATCATTGAAGTATCTTATGTAAAATACTAAACCCTAGTGATCATGGATACATATTTCAGATTGTCCGTTATTGAAATGAACTTGAAATTTCATAAATTCGTATTATGACTGAATTTTCATCCACAGAGGAAAGAGTGGCTTTTTACTTGCAGCAGATGAAAAAAGCTATGCCTGAAATCAAGCGCCAAATAAAAGTATATGAGGATTCGGTGAGGTCTGGAAAAGGTAAAAAGAATAAAATTACAATAAGCAGGAATGTCTAAGCCAATTTTATTGGTTATTGCGGGTTGTAATGGCTCTGGTAAATCTTCATTTTCAAGATTATTAGCCGCTGAAGATTTTGAACCTTTTGATTATGACTTCCATTATTTAAAGTATTACAAGGAACTGTTTGATTCGGATATCCGCGATTTAATGGCTCACAACTTGGCATTCGGAGAATTGCAAAATAGAATTGGTCAAGCAATAATGAGCAATGCCAATTTCTGCTACGAGACCAATTTTAACTATACGCCAATGCATTGGCCCGCAATTTTTAAAAAAAATAATTTTGAACTTCGATTAATCTATTTGTGTTTAAATTCCATTGAAGAGGCCCAAAAACGAGTTGATATTCGTGTGGAAAATGGAGGCCATTTCGTTTCTAAAGAGGAGATAGAAAAAAGATATTTTGATGGGTTTTCAAACTTGAATAGCCAATTTCAGCATTTCACGAAAGTAGATTTATTTGAGACAAGTATTTACGGGGAACCCCCTTCGCATATACTGACTGTTGAGAATTTCTGCGTAACACAAACCTCAATAACTCCCCACTATCTCAAAGAATTGATTCCGGAAATATTAAAAATTTCATAATTTCGTTTAGTTGAAAAAAAACGCTGACGACAAACCCTATTCGTCGCTGCACACTGACACATCCCGGTAGGAACTATTTACACACAAAAATGCCCAATGTTGCCATTGGTTAAATCCATAGTCAGCATCATTGACTTACCTCTACGAAGGGGGCAAATGGGATAATACCATGCACGTTTCATTTTGTCGTTGTAACTGACGAGATACTATCGCGTTGAACACCATTACGGTTGGATTGTTGGGTGTGAAAGCCATCGGTGATAATTTGTCGGTCCGGCTTTATCCCAATCCCACAGGGATGGGTTCGGAGGTGGTATTGAGTATCCAGGGGGACAAAAAATTGCGAAATATCGCCGTTTTTGAAAGGGGGGTACTGATAAACCAACTTATTACTGCAAACTACAGTTGTCCAGGGCAATTTCTAGGGCTTGATGAATTTGCTCCACCGGTGTAAAGCAGGTCTGATTTGCGCATACCTCGATTTGCTTTTTCTGCGCCTCATTCTTAAATTCGATGGTTGTCCAACTGGGCAAGTGCTTTGCAATTTCTAGCGTTTCGGCCGATGTCCATTCTCCACTTGGGCTGTTGGCGTTGTTTTCCAATTTGATGTGGCAGCCTCCCAGTGTGATGGCTTGCGCAAGTTTTGACCAATTGAAATACCAGCCTGGATTTTGAATCATTGACTTGGTGACCTGATTCAGCAGGGTTTTTGATAGTTCGATGTATTCGAAATTTGATTTCATTGTTCCAATCTGAAACAGGCATTGGGCCAGCACGGAATTGGGTGAAGCAATCACATCGTCGTTTAAATCACTTTTTCTCACAATCAATTCCTCGCCATTGCGCGGCGTAAAGGCCAATTGCTGGGTTTGGGGATTGTAAAATAGCTCGATGGATTTCTGGATAAGGATTTCCGCTTTTGCCAGGTAGGCTTCGTTTTTTGTGATGGTGTAGGCCGACAGCAATCCTTCGCAGAAACAGGCGTAATCCTCTAGGAAGCCAGAGATTTTGGTGATGCCATTTCGATGGATGCGCAGCAGTTCGTTGTTCTGCCAGAATGTAAGCCACATCCAATCGGCTAGGGCTGTCGCTTTCTCGCTATAGTTTGTGTTTTGCAGGAAAAGTGCGGCATCGGCTAAGGCTTTGAGGTATAGGGCATTCCAGCTGCAGATCGCTTTATCGTCGAAGCTTGGACGTATCTGACTGTCTTGGTAGCGTTTGATTTTTTGTTTGATGCTGAGCAGTCGTGGATGATACTCGGCGGCTGTGAGTCCGGATTTTTCTAACACTTGCAATGGCGCTAGGGGTTGATGCAGGATGTTATAGCCATGTTCCCAGTTGCCATCTTTTTGGATGTTGAATTGGATTTCGGCCAGGGCGAATTCTTCGTCGCTGAGGATGGTGAGCAGTTCTTCGCGGGTAAAGACGTAAAACTTGCCTTCCATGCCTTCGGAATCGGCATCAAGGGCGCTTCCGTAACCGGTCTGGGTGTGATTGTGCCCCTCGCTCCGCTCGGGGCCACCCTGTAATTCGGGGCCACCCGTCAACCCTTGACCGTCCTCCACCGCTTGACCACCCTTCAACCCAAGTTCCTCCTCGCAAAATTGAATACACTCCTCTACAATTTGTTTGTAGAGCGGTGCATCGGACCATGCAAATGCCCTGGAATACAAAGAAATCAACTGCGCATTGTCGTACAACATCTTCTCAAAATGAGGCGCAAACCATTGGGCGTCTGTGCTATATCGACAAAAACCGCCACGAATCGTATCGTAAATGCCGCCATTGCTCATTTTTATTAAGCTCAAATGCAAGAAATCCTTGGCACTTTCATCACCGGTGAGCAGGTGGTAATCCAAGATGTATTCGTACTGACCTGGCAATGGGAATTTGGGCGCCCGATTGGGACCGCCTTCCACCCAATCCAAATTTTCAGCAAGGGTTGCGAATTGTTCCAGCAATTGGGCACGATGCAATGGGTCCGAACTCTCCGAATCCCAGCGATTCAACGCATCCAACTTCTGCTGAATCTTACCCGCGTAATCATGGGCCTTGTCCGGCTCCTCCCGATACACCTTCGCCAATTGCTCGATGATCTGTTGCCACTGCTGTTTTGGGAAGTAGGTCCCCGCATAAATCGGCTGCCCGTTGGGAAGACAAATGGCGTTCAAGGGCCAACCCCCGCGGCCTGTCATTAGCTGACATGCATCCATATACACCATGTCGATGTCCGGCCTTTCCTCCCGATCCACCTTAATACTTATCATATGGTGATTCATGATTTCGGCGGTTTCAAAGTCCTCAAAACTCTCGTGTTCCATTACGTGGCACCAATGGCAGGTGCTGTAGCCGATGCTTACCAAAACCAATTTATTTTCTGCCTTGGCCCGCTGCCAGGTGGATTCGCTCCATTCCTCCCAAGCCACCGGATTGTAGGCATGCTGAAGCAGGTATGGGCTGCTGGCGTGAATGAGTGCGTTGGGTTCGTTTTGCATTGAATTGTGGTTTGATGGCGGCGATTGGGTCATTTCTGCTTGGGCTTCCTTAACTTTGTTACTATACGATGAAATCGTTTTTCAAAGGTCGTCTCGGAATGCTAATTCTCATCACAATTGTGACGATTCTTCCGAATTATGCCCAAACCGACAGTGCTGGCGCATCGCATCGCATCAACCAAGATACCTCGATTTTGAAAAAAATGGGTACGGAAGTTTCCAATGCGGTAGGGGATCTGTTTCATACCAAACGTGATTCCAATGCGGTAGTTTTTGCTTTCGATACCAAAGAGCAGGCGCTGGATACCTTGATTTTTTGGTTGCTGATGAAACGCCCATCGATGGGGAATGGATATTTGCCCAAACAGATTTTTATCGATCAATGGCGATCGCACGATACCGCAACATTTCAGAAAGTAGTTGAAGGGAATTGGCTCACGTATCAGTTTCATTTTAAGAAATCGCTGTTGAAAACGCAGCTAGGCATGAAACGTAGCAAGGTGAATTTTAAAATGGCGGAAGTGGTTGCGCGACCAAAAATCACGCTGAGTGTGGCTGGAGACGGGATCACCAAATACGATTACACCGTGAAATATAAAAAGTTAAAGTATGTTTTGTCGTTTCAGCTCTGGTGGATCGATGGAAAGGGCTATTGGGTAAACGAAGTCACATGGGGTATCGGAGTGTAATTGGTGTTGTTATCGCCTTGAATTTTTGGTTCGTGGGTTTCGCGAAGGCAAGTGCAGTAGCATCGGATTCAATTGTTACTAAGCCGTTGCAGGTCGTTCAGCCATTTCTGTTGAAGAGTGTTTCTGGCGAGTTTGTAGGCATGTCAACCTTTCCAGAAGCCAAGGGAATGATCGTTGTTTTTACCTGCAATCACTGTCCATTTGCTAAATTGTACCCAGAAAGGATGAATGAATTGCATCGAAAGTATGCACCCAAGGGGATTCCGTTGTTGGCAATAAGCAGCACCGATACTGTGTTGTTCGAGGAGGATGGTTTTTTAGAGATGCAGAAAGTAGCCCAGCAACAGGGGTTTGAATTTCCCTATTTGTTTGATGCAGAGCAAACGGTGGTTCAAGATTTTGGGGCGCAAAAAACACCCCATGCCTTTGTGCTGTCGCGTTCTGAGGAGGGGTGGAAAATTGTTTATTCCGGCAGTATCGACGACAACGGTGCAGATCCATCGGCAGTAAAGCATCGGTATGTTGAAGATGCTGTAAAATCGGTGCTAAAGCACAAAAAAGTGAAGGTTGTCAGTACTTCGAGCATCGGTTGTTTTATTCATATTCGATCAAATTAAACGATGAGCCCAATTTGTTGTCTTTGAATTGTTTCGCAAACCGAGATAATTTCAGTAAACGTCGTCAAAAGGAGTTTGAAGAAATGCATAAGAAAATAGGACTTTGGATCATGCTCGCAATTTGTCAGATTGTCAGCGTCCATCAAATACAGGCGCAATCGGCTCGAAATGTAATTTTGGTGATTGCAGATGATTTGGGTAGTGATTTTTGCGGGTTTAGCGCTTATCATTTGGATACGGTAAAAATTCCCAATGTTCGCAGACTTTTGGCTCGGGGAGTGCATTTCGAGAATTTGTGGTCAAACCCTTTATGTTCACCAACAAGATCAGGGATAATTACGGGAAGATATAGCTTTCGGACTGGCGTTGGCGATGCCATCGGTGGATTGGGGGAAGCAGAATTGGATACCGGCGAGATGACGATTCCTCGGATACTGAAGCGGAGCAATGCAAATATTGGTACCGCTAACATTGGGAAATGGCATTTGCAGGCCGCGAGTCCAAAGACAAATTGGAAATTCCCAAACGCCATGGGATATGATTTGTTCGCGGGGAATTTTGTGGGAACGCTTCCCAATTATTCCAGTTACATGCATATCATCAACGGGGTGGGCGCTAACAGTACCAATTACGCAACTACAGAACAAGTCAATGAAGCGGCCGAATGGGTGAAGACCCAAAAAGATAAACCCTTCTTTCTTTGGTTGGCTTTCAATGCCCCACATACGCCGTATCATTTGCCACCGGCTGGATTACATAGTTACACTTCGCTTACAGGAACTGCTGCGGATATTTCTGCCAATAAAGTGTTGTATTTTAAGGCGATGGTAGAGGCCATGGACCATGAGTTGGGTAGGTTATTTGATACGTTACAGAAGTATAATTTGTGGGACAATACGGATATTATTTTCATTGGCGACAACGGTGATGATCCTGCGGTGGCGCAAAGCGGAACGGCGAAAGGGAGCGTTTACAACGATGGTGTTTCGGTGCCAATGATTATCTCGGGCCCAACCGTGGTGAATCCCAATCGTTCAACTACGGCCATTGTGAATACCCAGGATTTATTCGCTACGATTTTAGAGTTGATGAAGGTGAGCAATTGGACATCGCAGATTTCTGCTTCAAAGCCGGTGGATTCTAAAAGTTTAATGCCCATCATTAAAAATCAAAGCAATAAAGTAAGAGACTGGGCCTTTACTGAAGTATTCAAGAATACGCCTGCTTCGGGCGATGGAAAGGCGATGCGGGATTCAGATTACAAGTTGTTGGATTTCGACAATGGCAC
>Ga0114975_10002303_pt1 | contig 13113 bp, 15 predicted proteins | sample S_130626_EF_Meta_FD_87031 | JGI IMG/M metagenome (GOLD analysis project Ga0114975, IMG submission 87031) | Freshwater microbial communities from Lake Simoncouche, Canada to study carbon cycling - S_130626_EF_MetaG | ecosystem: Environmental > Aquatic > Freshwater > Lake | place: Lake...
AGCCGTTGCAAAAGGTTTCAACATGTACGGGGAACCGATCACCGTTGAAGGTTCTCAGTTTTTAGCACGTGCTTTGCAGCACGAGACAGATCATCTGGATGGAATCTTGTTCATTGACAAACTATTGCCAGAAGATCGTAAACTTGCGATGAAGGAAATCCGTGAATCAGAGTGGTTTAATCTCGCAACTGAACAAGGTCGAGCCATCCAGGTGAAAGATTCTCCACATACAATTTTCGGACGGAATTCTTAGTGCGTATCGGAGTAGCTGCTACTCCGGATGTAGCAATACCAACTCTGAATTGGTTACTACAGTCCGAACATAAAATTGGATTAGTTATCACGCAACCTGACCGTCCGGCTGGGCGTGGTCGAATTCTTAAGCGATCTGTCGTTGCTGATTGGGCGAATGATCATCAGATACCAGTTGTTAAGCCAGACAATCCAAAGGATTTGATCGGAAAAATCGAAGAGTTGGATTTAGTGTTAACAATCGGTTATGGAGTATTGCTTCCACAAAATATTCTGGATTTACCGAAGAAGGGCTTCCTGAATCTTCATTTCTCTTTGCTTCCTGCATATAGAGGAGCGGCACCAGCTCAGAGAGCCTTGCAGAATGGTGAAACAGTTACTGGCGTTTCTGTGTTCCAATTAGATAAAGGCATGGACACCGGTCCTGTTTTCGCCCAACAGTCATTAATTATCGATTCTTTATGGAGAAGTTATGAATTACTACAACATCTAGCCAATCTTGGTCCTGATGTAGTTAATCGCACCTTCACGATGGTTGAGAATGGAGTTGCCCCTAGTGATCAAGTTGGTGAACCATCCATGGCACCAAAGATCAATAAAGGCGAGTCAAAAATTGATTTCTCCGAAGAAGCAACTGTCATTTTTAATTCCATACGTGCTTTTACTTACGAGCCTGGAGCATGGACTTTATGGAAGGATGAACCCTTCAAGATTTGCGCGGCAAAAATTGCGGAGGCGCATATGAGTAACCCCGGGGAAATCTCTGTCGTTGATAACTTCGTATATGTTTCAACAGGTTCAGGAGTTTTGAAACTCTTACGTGTTATTCCTTCAGGAAAGAAGGAGATGGATGCGATTGATTGGGCACGAGGAGCACATTTGACGGGTGGCGAGATCTTTGGTTGAAGCTCGTCGCAATACCTTCAAATCGCCTAAACCAGATGCGGCACGGTTACTTGCATTTGATTTACTGACTGAGGTCAATCGCAATGAAGGATATTCAAATTTGCTTTTGCCGCAAGCATTAAACGCTAGCAGACTTGATGATCGTGATCGCTCGCTTGTCACTGAGTTGTTGTACGGCACACTACGTATGCAGGGCAAACATGATTGGGTTTTGGCTCAGATTAGTGATCGACCATGGTCTGAAGTTGATCCCGGGATAGTTGATATATGTCGTTTAGGCGTTCATCAAATTCATGAAATGCGCATACCGGACCATGCCGCTGTGGCTGCAACAGTGGAAGTCGCGCGAAAGCGAATCGGAGAATCGAAGGCTAGTTTTGTGAACGCACTTTTAAGAAGTGTTACGCGTACTTCGATAGAGGACTGGTTCATGCCTCTTACTGAGATTTCAGATCCTGTTGAACGTCTTGCAATTGCATACTCACATCCTGAATGGATTGTTTCTGCTTACTACGATCTTTTAAAGGATTGGGCAGAAGTTGAGTCAGCGCTGAAGATCAATAATGAAGCGGCAATCCCTACCTTAGTTTCATGGCCTGGCTTTTCTAACCAGCAAGATTTAGTGGATATCGGGGGAGAACCAACTGAGTTTTCACCGTATGGTGCTCATTGGAAAGGTAATCCTGGGGCTCTTGATCTCATCAAAGCTAGGAAAATCGGTGTACAAGATGAAGGATCTCAACTTGTTGCGCAGGTTTTTTCGAAAGTCGCCACCGGTAACAGTTGGTTAGATTTATGTGCGGGTCCAGGTGGAAAAGCCGCGTTGTTATCTAGCATCGCCAGAGAACGCGCAATAACATTTACGGCCAATGAGATCTCACAGGCACGTGCTGAACTTGTTAAACAAGTTGTCCATGGTGATCGAGTTATGGTTACCGATGGACGCAGCATCGGTTTATCCGGGGAAAAATTCGATGCAATTTTAATTGATGCACCATGCACAGGCCTAGGAGCATTACGTCGACGTCCAGAGGTTCGCTGGCGTAGGAACTTGCAGGATCTTCGTGCTTTAACACAATTACAACGCGAATTGGTTGATGCCGCAATTCAAGCTCTAACTCCTGGAGGCGTTCTAGGGTATGCGACATGTTCACCGCATTTGGCTGAAACAAGCATCCAAATTGCTGATATCAAGAAAAAGTATGCCGAGCTCCAGCAAATAGATGTAGAAGAATTTTTGCCTGCTTCACTGCATGAGGCAACGCGTGATGGGGCTATGTCATTATGGACTCATAAACACGGCACGGATGCTATGTATCTTGCCTTGTTCCGCAAGAGTTTTGGTTAAGATTCAAACATGAGTCGCGAAATTCGTATCACTCCTAGTATTTTGAATGCTGATTTTTCTCAATTGGATGACGAGATCAAGCGAATAGCCGACGTTTCGGATCTGGTGCATTTAGATGTCATGGATGATGTCTTTGTACCTAATTTTACCTTTGACTTTGAGGCCGCTTCGGCAATCATTGCGACGTCGGTGTTGCCGGTAGATGCCCATCTCATGGTTGCCAATGTTGACGAGATTGCAGTGCAATACGCCGAGATAGGTTGTTCGTCTGTCACGATTCATGCCGAGGCCACACGAGATATTCCTCAAACATTGAAAAACATCCGCACAGCTGGTTCACGATCAAGTCTAGGAATTAAGCCAAACACAGATATATCTGACTATGAGCATGTGATTGATGATGTCGATATGTTTTTGATTATGACTGTAGAACCAGGATTTGGTGGGCAAAGTTTTATGCACGAGATGATGAATAAGGTTCGCCGCACACGCATACTGATTGGCGATCGACCTATTTGGCTACAAGTGGATGGTGGAGTTTCCATGAAGACCATTGAATATGCCTTAGATGCTGGGGCCGATACCTTTGTTGTCGGTAGCGCGGTATTTAACGCACCTGACCCAGCAGCGATGGTCGTCGCAATACGTCAGTTTGCAACTTCGCACGGGAGCAAGTGACTCTCTAGTAAACTTAACCCATGAAAACCTTTGAAAACTTGTGGGCAGAGCTAAGTGAAAAAGCTTCAACTCGTCCAGAAGGCTCAGGTACGATCGAGGCTCTTGATGCTGGCATTCACAGTATTGGCAAGAAAATTCTTGAGGAAGCAGGAGAAGTGTGGCTTGCTGCTGAGCATGAATCTAATGAAGCGCTAGCCGAAGAAATCAGTCAACTCATTTATCATCTTCAGACATTGATGCTTGCTCGTGGATTGTCAATCAACGATGTCTACAAGTTTCTTTAGGAGAAAAAATGTTGAGAATAGCCGTACCGAATAAAGGTTCATTGGCAGAAAGTTCTATTCAAATATTGAAAGAAGCAGGATATCGCCAGCGCACGGATTCTCGGGATCTTGTTTTAATTGACAATGACAATAGTGTCGAATTTTATTACCTACGCCCTCGTGACATTGCGGTTTACGTAGGATCAGGAGAGTTGGAAGCGGGAATTACTGGCCGTGATCTACTTATTGATTCTGCAGCAGATGCAGATGAGATTTTGTCGTTGGATTTTGGTGCGTCAACATTTCGTTTTGCTGGTCCGACAAATCAGAATTGGTCGGTACAAGACATCGCCGGCAAACGAGTGGCGACAGCTTATCCAGGTCTGGTTGAACATTTACTGTCTGCGCTGGGTATTAAGGCGCAGATCGTTCGTTTAGATGGCGCAGTAGAAAGTAGTGTGCGTTTAGGTGTAGCAGATGTCATCGCAGATGTCGTCAGCACCGGCAATACTCTGCGACAAGCTGGATTGAAGATATTCGGTGATCCCATTCTGACCAGTGAGGCAGTTGTTATCGCACGCAAGAATGCCGCAGTACCCGCCGAACTAGAGATATTGATTCGTCGTTTGCAAGGTGTGGTTACTGCGCGACGATATGTTTTGCTTGATTACGATATCCCTAAAGAACTTGTCGAGAAAGCTTGTGCCATCACACCTGGTTTGGAGTCCCCAACAATTTCGCCTTTGCAAAAGCAGGATTGGGTGGCGGTTCGCGCGATGGTCTTACGTAAAGAAACGAATCAAGTTATGGATGAATTATGGGCTATAGGTGCGCGGGGGATTCTGGTTACTGATATCCACGCATGTCGTTTGTAGTTTATTGAAGCCCAATCAATTCAATAACTGACCGCAAAGAGGGCTCATTGATCGCTAGATCAGCAGCGTCAACAACGATCGGCTTGGCATTGAATGCGATACTTAAACCTGCAATCGCCATCATGTCTAGATCATTTGCACCATCACCGATAGCCACGGTGTTTTCCATATCAACTCCACTGGCTTCGGAAAATTCACGCAACGCAGCACCTTTGGCAGCGCGATCAATCACTGCACCAACTAATTGTCCTGTGAGGACACCATCTACAATTTCTAGTTTGTTTGCTTTGTAGTATGTGATCGATAGAGAACGAATCATCGGTTCTATGATGTCGATGAAACCACCTGATACCAGAGCTACGCTATGGCCTTTACTGTGCAAGGTATTGACCAAATCCTGAGCCCCATCAGTTAGCGTTATTTCTTGTTGGACTTCGGTTAATACAGCTTCTGGCAATCCCTTTAGAAGGCTCACTCTGGCTCGTAAACTCTGTTCGAAATCCAATTCACCACGCATCGCCGAATCAGTAATGGCTGATACTTTCTCCAATACTCCGGCCTTTACAGCTAGCAGTTCGATCGCTTCTTGCTGAATAAAAGTGGAATCGACATCTAGCTGAACCAAGCGTTTCACGAATGACATCTAATTACAGATCCCTTACAGAAACTGTGGTCGCATCCTCAAATGACAATGACTTTAGTGCTATTTCCAGGGCATCTTTAGACACTCCGGAAATAGAGATAACAATGGAAACTGGGTTATCCGAACTCCTGGAAAAGCTTTCAATGTTTGCTCCAGATTCTGTAATTGCCTGAGTGACAAGAGCCATGGCTTGCGGGTGCATTTTCTGAGAAGTAACATGAACAGTAATTAGCCTACGTGCCATAGGGGATAACTGGGACTTACCAAACACAGTAGCAATATCTACATCAAGTTCTGAGGCACATGAAGCGAGGTCTTCTTCGATCGCATTCTGATGCGCAGGATTAGCACCGATTAGAACCGTCAAAATTAAGCGATTGTGATTGACTATTTGTTCGACATCAATTACATGTACAGCAAACGGAGCTAGGGTTTCAAAAAGCGAGGCCGCAATCCCAGGCCGATCAACCCCAGTTAGCAGTATTAACCCAGTGAATTGCTCTGTTTGCGCGGCACTTTGTGTCATAAGAAGGCAAGGTTATCGTGAATCACGGCTGTTAAAGGCGAGGCTTTGACCCCGTTCGCTCACACAACCACTATCTTTTGCATCTATGAGTACCGCAGTTTTGAGCCTTACGGATGTCTCAGTTCGCAGAGGCGATCGAGTCATTTTGGGCCCAATTAACTTCCAGATTACCCAGGGCGAACGATGGGTTGTTTTGGGTCCTAATGGTGCAGGCAAGTCAACGCTATTGCAGATTCTTGCGACAAAAATATTTCCGACACATGGGGTTGTTCGTGTTTTAGATAAACAAATGGGAACTGTTGATCTTTTCGAGTTACGCACACGAATTGGGATATGCGGTTCGGTCATTGCTGAAGACATACCATTTGATGAAACAGTCAAGGATGTAGTGCTGACTGCGGCATATGCGATCGTGGGCCGATGGAATGAAAACTATGATCTCTGGGATGAATCTCGAGCAATCGCATTACTGACGACATTTGGAGTCCGTGAACTGGGTGAACGGTTGTACGGAACACTCAGCGAGGGAGAAAAAAAGCGCGTTCAGATTGCGCGAGCTCTTATGACTGATCCAGAGCTGTTACTACTTGATGAACCAGCAGCCGGTTTGGATCTGGGTGGTCGAGAGGATTTACTTCGACGTTTTGCAAATTTTTCCGCCGATCCTGCAGCTCCCGCAACCATTCTTGTCACCCATCACATAGAGGAAATTCCCGTAGGAAGTACACATGCACTTTTACTCAAGGATGGCGTTATTGCTGTATCCGGTCCGATCGATCAGGTAGTTACCTCTGATCATGTGTCCGCTGTCTTTGGAACGGCAATCACCGTGACTCCTGAAGCTGGTCGTTTTTTTGCACGTGCAACTATTTAATCAGCTGCATCCTGATTGGAAGCAGGTTTTAGAGCCGTATCGCGATTCAATTCGGCGCATCGAAGATGAACTTAGAGAATTAGATATAGCGCCAAGACCCTCTAGAGTGTTCAGAGCATTGGAACAATCGATTGAATCTACGAAAGTAGTTATTTTTGGGCAAGACCCGTATCCAACACAAGGTCATGCCGATGGCTTAGCATTTTCGGTTGCAAAGGAAGTTTCTCGCTTGCCCGCTTCTCTGCGTAATATTTTCAGTGAATTGTCATCAGATTGTGGAGTTACAAGAATTAATGGGGACTTGTCAGATTGGTTTAATCAAGGAGTTATGTTGATAAATCGAATCTTAACGACTGATGTTGGAGCTTCACTTACACATGCAGACATTGGATGGAAAGAGATTACGGATGCTGTTGCTAAGGAGTTAGGGACCCATCAAGTAGTTGCATTGTTGTGGGGCAAGAGTGCGGGGGAGTTGTCTGATAATTTTCAGCCTAGTTTGCGAATTGAATCAGCTCATCCGAGTCCGTTATCGGCTTACCGAGGATTTTTTGGATCAAAACCATTCTCACGATGTAACAATATTTTGAAAGCTCAAGGAAAGACACCCATTCGCTGGTAATTCCGCTTTGAAGGAAGAAAAAGGCCCTCGGTTTCCCGAGGGCCTTTCGCAGTAGAACTGTCTAGCCGACCCAAGCATTGATTGGAGAGGACAAGAAGTAGATCATAAACAGACCAGAAACAAGGAGTAGAAGTGGATGAACTTCTTTTCCACGTCCTTGCACCAAGCGAATCACTACGTGTGTAATGAAACCTGCACCGATACCTACTGAGATGTTATAGGTAAATGGCATCAAGATAATTGTTAAGAATGCAGGAATACCAATTCCAAGATCATCCCAATCAATACCCTTAATTTGTGACATCATCAGGAATCCAACGATTATCAGCGCTGGTGTTGCTGCCTCGTAAGGAATGATCGCAACTAGTGGTGCCAAGAAGGTAGTTAGCAAGAATGCAATACCAGTGACAATTGAAGCAAGGCCTGTTCGTGCGCCTTCTCCAACACCGGCTGCAGATTCAATGTAGCTAGTGTTGGAAGAAATACCAGCAGCTCCACCTGCAGCAGCTGCTACAGAGTCAACCAACAAGATCTTCTGAATGTTGTCTACATTGCCATCTTTGTCTGCAAGGCCTGCTTCATGTCCAATCGCTGTGACTGTTCCGACAGTATCGAAGAAATCAGAGAGCAACAGAGTAAAGAGAAGAAGAATAGCTGCGATCAACGAGACATTATCTAGAGTGAAAGCACCGAAGAGATCAAACTGTCCGGTGAAATCAAACTTAGGAACAGAGACGATATCTGTTGGAACTGTTGGGATATTAAGTCCCCAGCCACCATCAACGATGGTTGGTGGATTACCAGCTGTAAATCCTGGTGCGATGTTGTAAATCTTTTGAATGACCACTGCGGCAACCGTTGCACCGACTATGCCAATCAAAATTGCGCCCTTAACCTTGCGAACCATTAATCCAATGATTAAGAGAGTTCCAAATACGAATACAACTGTTGGCCAGCCAACTAGATTTCCATTGACTCCTAGACCTACTGGGACAGGCCCAGCAGCTGTACGGCGAACAAAGCCCGCATCAACTAAGCCAATGAGAGCGATAAACAGACCGATACCAACAGAGATTGCAATTTTGATCTGAGCTGGTACCGCCTTGAATACTGCAACACGGAATCCCGTCAATACCAAAACGAGAATAATTAGTCCTTCAAGAACAACAAGGCCCATTGCAGCTGCCCAAGTCATCTTTGACGCAATGCCAACAGCCACAAATGTGTTGAGTCCCAATCCGGTTGCAAGTGCGAGCGGATAGTTTGCGACAGAACCCATCAATATCGTTAACACGCCTGCAACCAGTGCGGTTGTGGCAGCGACCATCGCTGGAGCTGGAGCATTTCCTCCAAAGAGGAACTGGCCATTTACATCGGGTGAATACGCCAAGATGATCGGATTGAGCGCCACGATGTATGCCATCGTGAAGAAAGTTACTAATCCGCCTCGTACTTCTTGGGCTATTGACGAGCCACGTTCTGAGATTTTGAAATATGAGTCCAGCATGAATGATGCCTTTCTAATTTTGTTATCGGGGGTGTTTGCGACCCCGTGTGCGATAGGGCGCACAGCCCTGGGAAGATAATCCGATTCTACGGGCTACTTCGAGGTAACTCTCGAAACGACTCCCAGAGAAATGGCAATGGATTGCCCAATCAAAGTCGCAAACATGAGCGTACCTAGCCCGACAGTTCCCCCAAGCAGCCATCCAGCAATCAGAACTGTTCCTTCTATGCCTAATCTCACCCGTCCGATACGAACACCCGTTTTGTTGTGCAGAGCTGTCATCAGGCCGTCGCGAGGTCCAGGACCTAAGCCACATGTTATGTACAAGCTAGAGCCAATTCCAACCATCGCGATGCCCACTAAACAATATGCGATTCCTATTGCATACGAATTTTGTTCGGGGAACACTGTTACCCCAACTTGTATAGCAATCGCTATCAATGCGATGTTAGATAAAGTGCCAAATCCAGGTCTTTCTTTCAGTGGGATCCAAAGCAGTAACACAAGTGTGCTGATGCCAAATGTTGACCAACCCATCGTTATGTCCAAGCGATTTGAAATTCCCTGAGCTAAAACCGACCATGGAGCATTCCCGATCTGACTTTGAATCAATAAAGAGTCACCCAATCCAAATATAAATAGTCCGAAAAAGAGGACGAATGTTCGAAGCGGAGAAAGATCCCACCTGGATGTGGCTGTCCATGGTGTCTGCGGCACTGTTTTGTGTGGGCGCAAAAACTCTAAAAATGGATTAGACATTGCATGAGTATAATCAGCATATGTTTCCCGGCGTAGGCACAGTCATTAATATCGTAACGATTGTTTCGGGTGCATCACTTGGTGTGCTTGTAGGTAGTCGAATGAATACCCGTACCAGAACTCTGCTAACCGATGTACTGGGTTTAGTGACCCTGCTGGGTGCTGGATCTGCGTTGATTCCATTATGGTCAGATCGATATGTTCAAGCACTCCCAAAGGGTTGGACGCTTCTAGTAGTTCTTGGTTCGCTATTAATTGGTGGATTAATTGGTTCGGCTCTAAAACTTGAGACTCGTTTGGATACTCTCGGAGAAACGCTCCGTATCAAATTTAAAGCGTCGAGTGATTCGCCATTTGTCGAAGGTTTTGTTGCTGCCTCCTTGCTCTTTGCTATCGGACCACTAGCGATACTAGGAAGTATTAGCGATGGCATGGGTACCGGTATCGATCAATTGATTCTAAAGAGCACCTTGGACTTTTTTGCAGCCATGGCATTTGCAACCTCTCTGGGCTGGGGAGTAGCTGTTTCTGCAATTCCAGTTGGAATCTACCAAGGGGTGTGGACTGTCATCGGTTTAGGCTTGGGCGAAATTCTTGATGGATATCAAGTAGATGCAATGACGATTGTTGGCGGAATAATGCTCATATGTATCTCATTGAGATTATTGAACATTAAGAATGTGGCAGTAGGGAATCTTTTACCGGCATTGGCTATCGCACCATTACTCGCTTTGGTTGTGCATTCACTGTAAAAGCGTTACTCCTTGAAAGGTAGTGGGATAGAAGATGTGTGGGCCGCACCTGAGACGCGGGCCGTGACTTGACGCATATGGTGTCTACGACACAAAACTTCATAAGCCACATCAGCACCCGTTGATACATCTCCAACTACAACCTGTTCACCTTCAACAACCATTACTCCACCGACTGTTCGCGCATTGTGAGTGGCTCGTGAACCGCACCAGCACAACGCTTCGACTTGCAAAGTGTTAACGCGATCTGCGAGCTCAACTAATCGGGCAGATCCTGGAAACAATTTCGTGCGAAAGTCGGCCAGGATTCCGAAAGCATAGACATCGATGCTTAACCCATCGACTATTCGAGCCAATTGCTCAATTTGATTGCTCTCATAGAATTGAGCTTCATCGCAGATGATGTAATCAATTCGTTCACCCATGGACAACTGATCCACTACTAACTTATGTAGATCCATGGATGGAAGAACTTCTATTGCTGGACTAGATAATCCAAGACGACTAGAAATGACTCCGGCACCAGCCCGGTCGTTATTTGTAAAAATCAAACCGGTACGGCCACGACTTTGGTGATTATGCGCGGTTTGTAATGCAAGCGTAGATTTACCACTATCCATAGTTCCGCAGTAATAGATCAGCTCAGCCATAGAACGCATCCTGCCATAGCTCTAAGAAAATAGCCCCTTGGCAATTAATGCCGCTTCTAGTTGTGGCTTCAAATACAGAGCTGCGTCCACAGAAATATGTGATCCATCCCGATAAACAACATATCCATTGTCGATCGCGGGGCAGTAGGTTGTACATAACCATGGGGTCGGATCTATTCTTTCAAATCCATCAATAATTAGTACAGGACTTTTCTTGGAGGAATCGCAGGAGTGAGAATCTCGGGAGGCTAGACAACTTGGGATATCTCGTTCTGGACGAGGTGTGTCACTTATGTAAATTAAGCGCTCAGAGGTACCACGTAGCAATGACAAAAGTTCCTTTTGTCCATCACTCCACCATCTATTTTTGTCCGAATAACCGGGTGCAGGCGTGAAGTATTGGAAACTGCTCGTGATGACGGCTTGTGGCCGCAATTCTTTAATGCGCTTGATCGAATTCAGTCTCCATTGATTGCAGTCGACGTTTTTGAAAGCGCCTTGATCCTTACGGCGGAGCACTACGGCGGGGCACGCCGACTTCGTCAAAGAAATTAGTCTAAAACTACGTTCATTCGCCAATTTTTCGAGGGTAGGAAACCACTGAGCAGCATGAGAATCACCAAAGAGAACTATCGTAACTTTTGATTTCGTGTCGCCGTATGAACATTCGCCCGATTCTGATTCACTGTAGTTAACATGGCAATCATCATCATAAACAGATGGTTTCTGAACAACTTTAGTCAGGTCGAATTTGTAATTTGTTCCTTGAACACTGATTGTTGAGGATGCCGTCGAAGCAATTATCAAACCAGCAAAAAGTGAAATGATAGTTGTGCTTACAAAGAAAAGATATATCTTCTTCCCGGCAATCTTTTTATGACGTATGGGTTGCTCAATGTATTTACTAGTAAAATGAGCCAAAATTACTGTCAGAAGGATACATAAAATACGTTCTCGTATTCGCAAAGGTCTGCCTAAAGCACTGCTAGGTAAAACCAGAGCTGGCCAATGCCATAGGTACAGTGGATAAGAAATCGATCCTAGCCATTGTGATAGGCGATTATTGCTGACATCGTTAAAAAATCGTGGCCATATTGATATAGAACCGATTAATGCAACGGTTGCAGCCACTGGCAGCAATGCATTGATTCCGGGGAAAGCTGTACTCTCATTAAAAGTTATCGAAGAGATCGCAATTCCAATTGCGCCTAACCACGGTACAAATCTATTCTTCCAGAATGAATCCGGGATAAAGAGAAGAAGCGCACCGAATCCAAGCTCCCAAGCTCTAGTCGGCAATGAGTAGAAAGCCCAAATAGGCGAACTCTGAGTTTGATATATGGAAAGGAGAAGAGAAAGAGAGCTGGAAATTGCAATTCCAAATAAGATTGCTCTCTTACCAAAACGGGCTAACAACAGAATAAAAATCGGCCAAACAATATAGAACTGTTCTTCTACAGCAAGGGACCAATAGTGAATGAAAGGAGAAGGGGTGGCATCCAGATTTTGATAATCATTTTCCCACCAGGCAAAAAGATAATTAGAGATATAGGTAGCAGCGGCAAAAAGATCTCGACCTAATGATTCTCGCGTGATAGCAGGAAGCACAAACATTCCAGCTATGGCGGTTGCAAAGAGTACAAAAACTGAGGTAGGCAAAAGTCGCTTGATGCGACGCTGGTAGAAGCTATTCAAATCCAAAGTGCCGGTATTTTCGATTTCGCGAAGTATCAGACCGGTAATTAAGTAACCTGAAATTACGTAAAAGATATCAACGCCTATAAATCCACCCGGAAGCAACCTGGCATGAAAGATTGTTACAAGGAGAGCGGCTAAGGCTCGAAGTCCTTGAATTTGAAGAATGCGCACCGTTAAGAAACTACCAGCGAGGTGATTGAAATATGGGGATATTTCTCGGAGAGTGTTGTCCTGCCTTGAAGTCCATCAATTTCAAGCAAGGCCAGAACATGTATTACTTCTGCGCCTAGTCGATGCATCAGTTCAATGGCAGCACCAATAGTTCCGCCCGTTGCCAAAACATCATCAATCAGCAAAACTCTTGTTCCTTTTGCGACTGCATCCGTATGGACTTCCAAAGTATCGGTTCCGTATTCAAGTCCATATGACTCTGAAATTGTTGTGTGGGGAAGTTTCCCTGCCTTGCGGATTGGTATTAAACCGGTGTGTAGTTGATTGGCGACAGCTGAGGCAAATATGAAACCGCGAGCTTCGATTCCTGCAACAACAGTTGATGAATCAGCAAAACTGGCAAATTCTTGAGTGACAGCAATAAATGCTTCGCCGTGCGCCAACAGAGGGGTGATGTCTTGAAATCTAATCCCAGGTTTTGGGTAGTCAGGAATTTCGCGGATCAATGTCAATGCGTCATCAAGATTCATGTGTCCGAGAGGGGACTTGAACCCCTAATCCCTTACGGGAACTAACACCTCAAGCTAGC
>Ga0114975_10002307_pt1 | contig 13077 bp, 8 predicted proteins | sample S_130626_EF_Meta_FD_87031 | JGI IMG/M metagenome (GOLD analysis project Ga0114975, IMG submission 87031) | Freshwater microbial communities from Lake Simoncouche, Canada to study carbon cycling - S_130626_EF_MetaG | ecosystem: Environmental > Aquatic > Freshwater > Lake | place: Lake...
AATACTTCAACAGCAACTTCTTGTTCACGATTTTTAATCCCATCCGTCAACATAGTATTACAAAATGGACAGGCACTTGCTACAAAATCGGATTTAGTTTCAATGGCTTCGTCGGCACGTTCCATATTTACGCGTTTATCGCCTTTTTCTTCTTCTTTAAACATTTGGGCACCGCCAGCTCCACAACACAAACCTTTTGACTTGCATCGTTTCATTTCACGAAGTTCCATATCTAAACTTTCCAGTACTTTTCTAGGCGCTTCATAAATATCATTCGCACGTCCTAAATAGCAACTGTCGTGGTAAGTAATTGTTTTTCCTTTCCACTCATTGCTGTCAGTGAACTTGATTTTTCCTTGTTCAATTAGCTCCTGTAAAAAAGTAGTATGATGAATAACGTCATATACTCCCCCCAATGCAGGGTATTCATTTTTCAGGGTATTAAAACAGTGTGGACAGGTAGTTACAATTTTCTTAATCTCATATCCGTTTAATACTTGAATATTTTGGTAAGCCATCATTTGAAACATGAATTCATTACCTGCGCGACGAGCTGGATCGCCAGTGCAAGCCTCTTCCTTTCCTAAAATTGCATAGTTAACCCCAGCTTTGTCCAATATAGTAGCAAACGCTTTTGTTATTTTTTGTGCTCTTTGATCAAAACTGCCTGCGCATCCCACCCAAAATAATACTTCTGGTTTTTCCCCCTTCGCCATAAATTCTGCCATTGTACTTACTTTCATACTAACTTATTTTAAGTTTCCTTTAATTATTGTTTTGTCCATGCGTCTCTATCATCAGGTGCAAACTTCCAAGGAGCAAAATTATTTTCAATATTACTAAACATACCATTCCATTCGGCTGGTGCGTTACTTTCTTCCATGACCAATGATCGTCTTAATTCAACGATAATATCTAAAGGTGAAATGCTGACAGGACATTCTTCAACACAAGCATTACAAGTGGTACAAGCCCTTAATTCTTCAATGGATATATAGTCGTGTAATAATGACTTGCTATCATCTATAAATTGTTTGTTTTTATGAATATTAGCGCCTACTTCTTCCAAGCGATCACGTGTAGCCATCATAATTTTTCGCGGACTTAATATTTTTCCTGTACTATTAGCAGGACATGCAGTACTACAACGTCCACACTCTGTGCAGCTATAGGCATCCATTAAATTTTTCCAACTTAAATCCATTACATCGCGCGCACCAAATTTTCCCGGAGCAGCTGCATTAGTAGGGGCTAATTCAGGTTGCATCGCATACAAAACTTCATTTTGAATGGATGGCATATTGTGCATTGCTCCTTTAGGTTGTAAAGAGGCATAGTATGCATTTGGGAATGCCAAAATAATATGCAGGTGTTTTGAATAAGGCAAGTAATTCATAAAAGCGTATATACCCAATATATGAAGCCACCATGCTGTATGTTCTATGTTGTTTAATTGCGCTTCTGAAAAGCTGTTTAACAAAGGCTTTATTTGAGATGAAATTAAAAAGTCACTTGTATGATCAGCTGCATTCATTAATAAAAACAATCCCATTAATACAATCTCAATGATTAAAATATAATTCGCATCACTGCGAGGCCAACCATTTAAATCCTTGCTGATAAAGCGCTTTAATTTAATAATATTTCGGCGTGTTAAAAAAACAACACAAGCAATGAGTACTAACAAAGCCAATAGTTCAAAGCTGTTTATGAGGTATTGATAGCATACACCTAAATAGGGAGCAAAAGCCCTGTGTAATCCAGTGACACCATCGACTATAATTTCTAAAAGTTCAATGTTGATGATAATAAATCCAACATAAACGATCAAATGTAGTAAAGCTACTAATGGATTACGAAACATCTTTTTTTGACCCAAGGCTAATAGAAAAACATTTTTCCATCTTTTTGCAGGTTGATCGCTAAGATCAATGTCTTTTCCTAACAGAATATTTCGACGAATTGACAATATTTTATTTCCAAAAAGGGAAAATGCTAATATGGTTACAAGAACAAATAGTAGAGATACAAATATTGACATATAATGAATTGATGATGCAATAATGAAACAAATTTAAACCTTTTAAGGCTAGTAACGACGACTTAGTATCCTTAAATATTTTGCTTTAAAACTATTCGGAAAATTAGGGGGATTTTTAAGGGGATTTATTTAATTTGCTGTATATTAATACCTTATTTAAATTGTTCCGATATGAATGAAGTTATAGCACAAAAAGTGGCTAGTTGGTTAGCTGGCAATTATGATGAAAATACAAAAAAGGCTATTTTACAGTTACAAGAAAATGATCAAAATGAGCTTGCCGAGTCGTTTTATAAAAATTTAGAATTTGGTACTGGTGGATTAAGAGGTATTATGGGTGTTGGAACAAACAGGATCAATAAATACACCATTGGAATGGCTACGCAAGGTTTCTCCAATTATCTATTAAAAGTATATCCTGGTGAAAAAATTAATATTGCAATTGCACATGATAGCAGAAATAATTCAAGATTTTTTGCAGAAACAACAGCACAGGTTTTCGCCGCTAATGGGTTTAACGTTTATTTATTCGAAGCTTTAAGGCCTACACCAGAATTGAGTTTCGCAATTCGTAGTTTAAACTGTAAAGCAGGTGTTGTTTGTACAGCGTCACATAATCCAAAAGAGTATAATGGCTACAAGGCATATTGGGATGATGGAGGTCAATTGGTTCCTCCGCATGATAAAAATGTGATTACTGAAGTAGAAGCTATTCAGTCAGTTGATGATGTTAAATGGACTGGAGGGGAAGCTAATATTGAATTATTAGGTTCAGAAATGGATGAAAAATATATTCAAATGGTTAAATCATTAAGTATTTATCCAGAAATTATTGAGCAACAAAAGGATTTAAAGATTGTATATACACCTATTCACGGAACAGGTATTACGCTGGTTCCGAAAGTATTGGCTGAATTTGGGTTTAAAAATGTTCACATAGTTGAAGAGCAGTCAATCCCTGATGGAAATTTCCCAACTGTGAATTATCCAAATCCAGAAGAAAGCGAGACCATGAGTATTGGGCTTAATAAAGCCAAGGAATTAGATGCTGATATTTTATTAGGTACTGATCCAGATGCAGACCGAGTTGGAGTTGGGGTTAAAAATCATAAAGGAGAGTGGGTGTTAATGAATGGCAATCAAACGGCTGTTTTGGCATTTGCTTATTTAATGGAAGCAAGGAGAGCGAAGGGTGTTGCGAATGCGAATGATATGGTTATAACCACTATTGTAACTTCAGAAATGATTAATGAGGTGGCTAAGCAAAACAATGTCGCATGTTATAATGTTTTAACTGGTTTTAAATGGATTGCAGAATTGATTAAAGAAAAAGAAGGGAAAGAAAATTATGTAATAGGGGGAGAAGAAAGTTTTGGTTTAATGATTGGAGATCAAATTAGAGACAAAGACGCTGTGAGTGCAGTTGCCTTATTGTGTGAAATGGCTGCCTATGAAAAAAGCAAAGGCAGAACCTTGTTTGATAAAATGATTGAGTTATACGTGCAATATGGTTTTTATTATGAAAACTTAATTAGCATCACCAAAAAAGGCATGAATGGTCAGCAGGAAATTGCCAATATGATGGAAGGGTATAGACAATCACCACCAGCAACCATTAATGGATCTAAAGTGGCTACTTTATTGGATTATGATTTACAAAAAGGAACCAATTTGATTACGGGGGAAAGCTGGGCAATTAAATTGCCGAAAAGCAATGTATTGCAATTCATTACCGAAGATGGAAGTAAAATTTCAGCAAGACCAAGTGGAACTGAGCCTAAAATAAAATTTTATTTTAGTGTAAATGCAAAATTAGAAAATCAAAGTGAATTCGATAAAGTATATGCATTGTTAACGCAAAAAATACAAGGCATCATTTCAGATATGCAATTAAACTAATCATATTATGACGCCAACTTTAGAGGATAGGTATTTGCATAAAAAATTAAGGGAGCAATTAGTTGAGGAATTAAAAGGAAAGGGAATTGTGGATCAAGCAGTTCTAGATGCCATTGGAAAAACACCAAGACATTATTTTTTGGATTTGGCTTTTGATAAAATTGCGTACGAGGATAGAGCATTCCCAATTGAAGCCAATCAAACCATATCTCAGCCCTACACCGTAGCATTTCAAACTCAATTATTACAAATAAAGAAAGGGGATAAGGTATTAGAAATAGGAACGGGTAGTATGTATCAGACAGCTATTTTGGCTGCACTAGGGGCACATGTTTATACCATTGAAAGGCAACAAGCCTTAGTTGATAAAACCAATCAATTCAAACTCCTCACTGAAAATCAATACGAAAATGTATTTTTCTTTTATGGGGATGGTTTTTTAGGATTGCCCACCTTAGCACCTTTTGATAAAATAATAATCACTGCCGCAGCTCCAAATGTACCTGAAAAATTATGGGAGCAACTAAAAGTAAATGGTGTTATGGTTATACCAGTTAATGAAACGGACACCACGCAACGTATGTTTAGACTAACTAAAACAAGTAATGGAATGGCGAAAAAGGAAACCTTCGAGGAGTTTTCGTTTGTTCCGATGTTAAGTGGCAAAAGTCTTAAGTCTGAAGAAAAAAAATGATGTAGTGAATTAACGCTACATCATTTTAGTTTTATAATATTCACTAAGTCAAAGTTATTGAGGCATTTGATCCATTCCACCGCCTTCTTCACCTTTAGTGCTTTTTCTTCTTAATAAGTTTACATCAAACTTTCCAAATCGATAAGAGAAGTTCAATCTAAAGAATTGCTGATCTCTTGTTCTTGAAACATTTTGAGTGAAGTAAAGACTTTCTGAGTATGTTTGAATAACTCTTGTTTTAAACAAGTCACTTACACTAAATGTTAAGGAAGCAGTTTTACCACCTTTTAAAGTCCAATCTTTTCTAACAGACAAATCAAAGTCATAATTAGGTAGGTTATAACCTTGCGCAGTAGATTGTGGGCCACCGAATCCACCACCGCCACCGAATCCACCACCGCCTCTGCCACCGCCTCCACCACCACCAGAGTTTCCACCTGGAGGAAGTACTGTTTTAGCTTGGTATTGGCCGCTAAATTGCATTGACCAACCTTTCGTAATTTTAAAATTATTATTCATTTTGCTAAACCAACTCGTTAAGTTGTTGTTCACATTTTGACCAGGTATAGTCGCATTAATTTCAGATTTAAATAAGTTAAAGCTCACATTTAAATCCCACCATTTTGTAATAGCCGTTTTATTGCTTAATTCTAATCCAAATACAGTTGATGTATTAGCATTTATATAAGAACTATAAAACGCACTATCCTTGGTTACTGGATTAATATCCTTGTATATATAATTAGTAATCAAATCGGTGCTGTATTTATAATAAGCAGTCACCAATAAATTTGAACCTTTTTTATAAACGTTATTATAAGCAACTTCAAATGAATGCGTGAATTGCGGCTTTAGTTTAGGGTTACCAATTGAAATATTCAACGGATCACTATAATCTGCAAATGGTTGTAATTGGAAGGGATTTGGTGCATTGATACGTTTTGAATAATTAAATTGAAAATCATTCTTGTCATTTAATTTGTAACTTAAAAATGCACTTGGGAATAAGGAAATAGGCAATTTGATTTTTGATTCTAATGAATCCTGACCTTGCTTATTTAATACATTCACTGTATAATCTCTATTTTCAACTCTGAATCCAAGTTGGTAACTAAGGTTTTTATTTTTACCACCTAAGTTGGTATAAGCTGCTAATACTTGCTCATTGTATTTTAATTGATTACTGATGCTATTTACTAATACTTCGTTTCTGTATTGATCACGTGCGTTAAATTCATCGCGGTTGTTCATTCTTAAGCCAGCTTCGAACTTAGCATTGTTTTTAAACAATTTTTCATAATCAATATTGGAAGTATAATTTTTATTATAGCCCGAACCAATAGTACGTTGATTGATAATCGAGGAGTTAATCAAAGAGTTATTATTATTAGTGCTTTCATTGTAATTAAAATCTGCACTCAATTCGTGGCCAGTTTCTGCAAACAAGTGTTTAAAACTAGCTTGACCCCCCTTGTTTAAAAATGAAAATTTAGAACTATTGTCTAAGCCAATTGAAGGCGAACTTTTGCCTGATAAAATAGAATCAATTTTTTGTGTTGATGAATTTTCAAATTCACCTTTTACAATGTTGCCATAGAGTGACAAAGTATTTCTATTGTCAATTAAATAATCGAATCCACCTCTGTAAAATGAAAATAAACTATTTCCGATACTGTTCGTGTACGTGTTTACGCTTGTTGGGATGGGCGTAAGTAATAAATCCCTAAGATTTTCGGAAGTGCTTAATGATTTATTATTTCTCAAGTTCCCACTTAGTGAAAAGTTGATTTTGTTGTCTCTAACATTCAAATCGCCTCCGCCATTAAATTTGCCTCTCATGTCCACACCTGTTCTTAAACCGCCGTTGTATCCGTTTTTCTTATTTTTCTTTAATACAATATTTAAGATACCTGCGTTTCCTCCTGAAGCATCATATTTTGCAGAAGGGTTGGTGATGATTTCAACTCTATCAATGATGTCGGCAGGAATCTGGTCCATTGTCAATGTAGTAGGACGATTATCAATTAATAATGTAGGTGTAGCATTCCTTAAAGTAACATTACCATCAATATCAACATTTAAGTTGGGAATATTTTTCATGACTTCCACTGCAGTCTGCCCAGTACTAGATAAGTTTTTATCTACATTAAATATTTTACGGTCAATACCCATTTCAAATTGAGGCTTAGCCGAACTTGTAACGGTAACCGTTTCTAATTGTTTTGGATCTTCTTCTAATTTTATATTTCCTAAGTCTTTGTCAACTAAAGCCATCATTTCCTGAGGAGTGCCATTTGGCTTGAAATTAAAGCTTATTTGTTTTTCTAATTTTTTAAAACCGACACCTGAGACAATAAGTTTAAAGTTGCCCATGATGGATAAGTTTTCAAAACTAAAATCACCATTTGAAGCAGTGATCATAGTACCCAAAATAACTTCTGTTGATTTTTTAGTTGCAGGGTCAAATTTGCTCCCTTTTAATTGAACACTGGCACCATCAACCCCTTTTTTATTGGCGTCTATAATTTTACCATAAAAATGCCCCATGTTAGCGGTAGCACCAGCACCCCTAGCAGCTCCCATATTAGGGATTTGTGCGAATGAGGTAACATTCAAAAAGACAATGGTAAGTAGTATTGATATATATTTCATAATAAGTTTGACAGAAGTGTGTTATTTAAGTTTAAAACAAGGTGCAAATATCTTATATAAACATTAGGAAGGGCCTTTTGTTTATATGAACGGCAATTAAATTGCGTTATTTAGTAATAAAACGAGGATACCCCATAGAAAACCGAGGATAAAAGCGGCAATTCTAATTTTGCGGGTTGCCTTTAATAGGCTTATTTCTATACTTTTTTTCCATTTTTGATGAAGCGCGCTTTCCAATTCTTTTATGGAACCGCTTAGTAATTTTTGAACTAATTCTGGGAACATTAATTTCAACTCTTCAATAAACACTTCTTTTAACTGGTCAATTGTTTTATTGCCAATAAACATGGCAATCATTGGCATTTTTTGAGTGAGTTTATTGTTGAAAAAGTCATCTAAATGCTTATCTAGTGTTGGTAACAGTAAGTCAAATTGTTTTAGACTGACCTCAGGTGTTATTAATTGTTCGATATTAAGAGTAGATATGTATTGACTTAAGCCATCTTCCCAATTGATAAATAATGCTTTCACAAATAACCAAGCAACCAACCATCCAAATAGGGCCGTCATGATAGGTATTAAAAGAAAATGCATAAGCTATTGTTTATGAAAAAACCTACCCCAAATTGGGATAGGTTTTTTGGGAGAGTAATGGGTCTCGAACCCACGACCTACAGTGCCACAAACTGTCGCTCTAACCTACTGAGCTATACCCTCCATTTAGGGACGCAAAAATACACTAAAACAGCAATGAATAAAAGTAGAATTGCATCTTTTTATAAAATTATGGTAAAAAAGGGTCTGTTTATCCTTAATATCATCCTTGAATAGGCAATTTGCGCTATTTTTGAATTTCTTCATGTATACGATTATGACATATGTAAAACAAAATAAGTGGAAATTTTTAGCCACTGTGGTATTTGTAGGGGGTTTATTTTTTGCGTTTAAATCTTTTAATAACAATCCAACTGAAACCCTAGAATTAAGACATAGAAAACTTTTAACAACCATCGGTCACTTATTAGAAAGTGAGCACTATAATCCTCGTAAAATTGACGACTCTTTTTCTGGTGAAGTATTTGACGCTTATTTAAAAGCATTAGATCCTGAAAAAAATATGTTTATCCAAGCAGATCTTGATTCATTGACAAAATTCAAAAAGTCAATTGATGATGAAATACATGGCGCTAAAATTGAGTTCGAGCCTGCAGTTAGCAGAATGTATGATAGAAGATATCAAGAAGTGAAACAAATTTTTGAATCTATCATCAAAACGCCATTTAATTTTAATATCGACGACTCTATTAAATTAGATGCGGATAGCATTAATTATGCGGCGAATTTGGATGAGAGATATACAAGATGGTATAAAATTATTAAGTACAAATGTTTAGAAAGATACGCAACGCTCATTGAAGATAGAGCGACACAAGAAAAAAATAGCAAGCAAGCGGATACTTCAAAAACGAAGGTTGCTGATAAGTTTTTTTACAAGTCTGATTCGACATTAGAAGTGGAGGCAAGAAATACAATAGCTAAATCCTATCGTAAGCGATTTGAACAACAAGACAAAACGTTTAATGATGAGAAAAAGTTTGATATGTTTTTAAATGCCATTACTAGTTTAATGGATCCGCACACTGATTATTTTGCACCAGTAGAAAAAAGGTCATTTACGGAACAAATGAGTGGTGTGATTTATGGTATTGGCGCGCAATTAGGTGCAGATGACAATGGTGTTAAAATTGCAAGCATCCAACCGGGTGGACCTGCATGGAAATCGGGCCAATTATTAGTGAATGATGTGATTACAAAAATTGCACAAGGAAATCAAGAGCCAGTTGACATTGCTGGTTATGAAGTTACCGATGCGGTTAAATTAATAAGAGGTGATTTAGGAACTGAAGTAAGATTGACAGTGAAAAAACCTGACGGAAGCATTAAAATTATTGCTTTAAGAAGAGAGAAGATAGTTTTAGATGAAGGGTATGCACGTAGTGCTGTGATAACAAGAGGAACTGAAAAAGTTGGATACATTTTGCTTCCAGATTTCTACGCCGATTTCGAAAGAGAGGATGGTCATAGATGTTCTAAAGATGTGGCTGAAGAAGTAAAAAAATTAAAAGCTGAAAAAGTAAGCAGTATCATCATTGATGTAAGGTATAATGGTGGAGGATCTTTATATGAAGTAGTGCAAATGGTGGGCTTATTTATTGATAAAGGTCCAGTAGTTCAAATCAGAGACAAAGAAGGTCGATCTCAAGTATTAGCAGACGAAACACCTGGTATATTATATGATGGACCTTTAGTGGTAATGGTGAATGAGTTTAGTGCGTCAGCTAGTGAAATTTTTGCAGGGGCTATTCAGGACTATAAGCGTGGAATTATAGTGGGAAGTACATCCACATATGGTAAAGGAACCGTTCAACGTAACGTAGCATTTGGTAAACCAATGGACTCTCTAGGTATTCAAACTGAATATGGTGCTGTGAAATTAACTTTCCAAAAATTTTATCGAATCACAGGTAGTTCAACACAAAAGAAAGGTGTAGCGTCTGATGTGGTATTCCCAGATGAATATGAGTTATTAAAATACCGTGAAAAGGACAATCCGTCGGCATTAAATTGGGATGTCATTCAAACAGTTCCATTCCAACCATGGGTGTCAAATTATAACATCGCAAAAATTGCAATGGCTACAAATAAAAAAATTGAAGCCGATACCAATACCGCTAAGTTTAAATCTAACTTAAAATGGATTTCTGCGCAAATGAACCATCCTGCTTATTTGAAATTAGACCGATACCTACAGTATAAAAAACAAGTTCAATCTGTGATTCAACAAAATGAAGGAATCTTAAAATTGAATAAGTTAATGCAAGTGGATGCTGCAAAAGCAGACTATGATAAATTTTATAACAATCCTGATAAAACGAAGCAAGATAGATATCAGGCTTGGTTAAAATTGGTGGCTAAGGATATTCAAATAAATGAGTCTAGCAATTTATTAAGTGCATTTGGAAATGCTAATAATACGGTTGTAAAGAAAAGTTAAGATGGAAATTAAAAGTACTAAGCCTGCTGTTAAGCAATGGCATGTTATTTATACAAAGTCAAAATGGGAGAAGAAGGTTGACCAATTATTGACTGATAAAGGATTTGAAAGCTGGTGTCCTGTTCAAATGCAAGAAAGGTATTGGTCGGATCGAAAAAAAATTATTTACGTTCCATTGTTTAGATCCTATGTTTTTGTAAAAGCATCCAAGGAAGATTACACCAATATTCTATCCACTTTCGGTGCGGTTAATTTTTTATATTTTGAAAAAAAACCTGCCATCATAAGGGACAATGAAATTGAAGAAATTAAAAAATATTTAGGGCTTTCGACAATCACTAATATTGAAATTGTTGACATGGCAAATATGGCTCCTCAAACAAAAGTGGCTATCAATCAAGGTTTGTTTATGGGGCGACGTGGCGAGGTTATTAAAGCCAGTAAAAGCAATGTATTTGTTCGCTTAGAGAGCCTAAATATGATGATGATTGTAGAGTTTAAACTACATGAGGTTTCGCCAATTTAAAATGGAATATTTGTCGAATTAATTTATTTCCCAATCAACAATTTGGTTACTCCATTCCGCTCTGTAAGGCGTTATGATCTTGATATAATTATCCGTGTAACCTTCTAGCATAGGAATGTCATTTGGATCCTTTTGTTTAATGGACTCAAATAAAACGGATCTGGTTTCACCAATATGCTGGGCATTAAAAAACTGTTGCTTTTGATACGATAAGTTTCTTAAAATTTTATTGCGCTCGTTTCTAACCTGAATGGGAACAACCGGTTTAATATCTAAGGCCTTAGTCATTGCTCGCTCAGAATAAGTAAATACATGTAAATAGGAAATGTCTAATGAATGTATAAAATCAAAACTCTCTTTAAAATAAGCTTCTGTTTCGCCTGGTGATCCAACAATAACATCTACTCCAATACATGCATGAGGCATAATTGACTTGATACTTTTGATTCTATCAGCATACAATTCACTATTGTATCTTCTTTGCATTAGTTTTAAAACAGTATCCGATCCACTTTGCAAAGGGATATGAAAATGAGGCATAAAATGTTTACTGCCTGCTACCCATTCAATAATTTCATTGGTCAATAAATTAGGCTCGATGGAGGATATACGGTACCTAGGAATATTTGTTTCTTGGTCCAAAGCTTTGACCAGTTCAAAAAAGTTTTCAGTTGATTTTTTACCACCGTCTGCTCCTTTTCCAAAATCTCCCAAATTAATTCCCGTTAATACAATTTCTTTCACACCATTTTCGGCCAAACCCTGCGCTTGCTTAACAACGTTTTCAATGCTATCGCTACGACTCTTTCCACGTGCCATGGGGATGGTACAAAACGAACAGCTATAGTCACAACCATCCTGCACTTTCAAAAATGTACGCGTTCGATCATTTACGGAGAAGGAAGCATTAAAGCCAGAAACTTCTTCAATATCGCAGCTACAAATTTTAGTTTCCTCACCTTTTGTCAAAGTTGATAAATGTTGAACAAGGTTAAATTTTTCAGCTGCCCCTAAAACCAAATCGACGCCTGGAATAGTTGCAATTTCTTTTGGTTTTAGTTGTGCATAACAGCCTGTAATAACCACGAAGCTGTCGGGGGCATTTCTTTGGATACGTCTTACTAATTGACGACATTCCTTGTCTGCATTTTCGGTTACTGAGCAGGTATTGATGACATATACGTCGGCTTTGTCTGTAAATTGTTTCTTTTCAAAGCCAGCCAGCTCCAATTGCCTTGAAAGGGTGGAGGTTTCTGAAAAGTTCAATTTACAGCCTAAAGTATGAAATGCGACAGTACGTTGGTTACTCATGGGGTGTAAAGATAAAAAACCTAAAGGGAACCCGGAAATCTTAAAATAATCATAAACCGGCTTTGAATTTCCCTTTTTGCTTAGATTAAGTTAAGTTTGCAACTACAAAAATTGTCAAAATGGACTTTAAAAAAGTGAATAATTGGACGGGTTGGATAGTAACCCTAATTGCATGTACTGTATATATAATGACCACTGAAGCAGCTGGTAGCTTTTGGGATTGTGGTGAATTTATAAGTAGTGCTTATAAATTACAAATTCCGCATCCTCCTGGAGCCCCTATGTTTGTATTGTTAGGACGAATTTTTATAATATTATTTGGGGACAATCCATTAACCGCTGCTAAGGCAGTTAATATTATGAGCGCATTAGCAAGTGGATTTACAATTATGTTTTTATTTTGGACCATTACGCATTTTGCAAAAAGAATAGTTCAAAAAGGAACTGAAGCTTTAAGCAATGTTCAAATCATTTCAATCATGGGTGCCGGTGTAGTTGGGGCATTAGCATATACTTTTTCAGATTCTTTTTGGTACAGTGCTGTTGAAGGGGAAGTTTATGCATTAAGTTCATTTTTTACTGCATTGGTATTTTGGGCTATTTTAAAATGGGAGCATAAAGCGGATCAACCTGGTGCTGACAAATGGGTGATTTTTATATTTTATATGATGGGTATCTCAATAGGTGTTCACTTATTGAACCTATTAACGATACCTGCTATTGTGATGGTATATTATTTCAGAAATTATAAAGCAAGCTGGAAAGGTGGCTTATATGCATTTATCATTGGTGTCATCATTACGGGTTTTATCCAAGTTTTTCTTATTCAATATACTATTAAATGGGCTGGTGCTTTTGATGTTGCATTTGTAAATAATTTTGGATTGCCTTTCTTTAGT
>Ga0114975_10002308_pt1 | contig 13074 bp, 9 predicted proteins | sample S_130626_EF_Meta_FD_87031 | JGI IMG/M metagenome (GOLD analysis project Ga0114975, IMG submission 87031) | Freshwater microbial communities from Lake Simoncouche, Canada to study carbon cycling - S_130626_EF_MetaG | ecosystem: Environmental > Aquatic > Freshwater > Lake | place: Lake...
GATTATTGTGAATAAGCGCTCCATGGCTGCAGGTTATGCTGGTCTTGATAACGAACTTTTCTACATGGATAAAACTATGATGGTCTTCGGTGATGCGAAGAAGGTCGTAGAGGATATGGTCAAGGCTGTTGAGTAAGACGTAAAAGCCTTACCCAGTAAGGCTTAAGAGCACAAAAGAATGTGAAAGGCCTAAATCTGTCCTAATCGAGGGATAGAAAATGGCAACATTTAGAAATAGGCACGGGAAATGGCAAGCCCGTGTCCAACGCAAAGGGCAGCTGCCCGTAAGTAAGTCTTTCCAATCCAAACAAGATGCCGAGAAGTGGGCTAGGCAGCTCGAGTCCGACATAGATAAAGGTAGCTACACCAATTTAGTATTAGCTGAACGCACGACTTTTGGTGAAGTCATAGAGCGTTACATTCAAGAGGTCATTAGTAAGGGTCGTGGTTATAAGGAACATTCCTACCGACTCAAGGCGCTAGCAAGACACCCAATAGCTAAGCTGCGGATGACTGCGCTAACCCCCCTTAAGGTGGCTGAGTATCGGGATGAGCGAGCAAAGATTATTGCTCCAGCTACCGTGATTCATGAACTCGCTTATTTTTCTGCAATTATCAACCACGCAAGACGAGAGTGGGGTATCAGCGTCCTCAATCCAATCCCCATGGTCAAAAAGCCTCCAGCACCGCAGGGACGAAACCGAATTCTGAACGAGGAGGAGTTAAATCGGCTCTATGCAGCACTCACCCCAAGGGTTAAAAACGCTAATCATTGGATGCTACCGCTCGTTAAATTTGCTCTAGAGACCGCAATGAGAAGAGGTGAAATACTTGGACTTCGTTGGGAGTATGTTGACACTCAAAAGCGTATTGCCTTGATTCCGCTTACTAAAAATGGTGAATCACGAACAGTACCTTTGAGTAGTGCCGCCATTGAAATACTAAAAGCATTACCGAGAGACCTAAGGGGACGAGTATTTCCACTAACAGGGTGCCAAGTATCAGCAGCAATGGAGCGGGCAAGAGAGAAATCAAAGCTGGATGACTGGCACTTCCATGACCTTAGACACATGGCAATCACGAGACTCGCAGAAAAGCTTCCCAACCTGATTGAGCTTAGCGCTGTCAGCGGTCATAAAAGCCTAGCTATGCTCAAAAGGTACTATCACCCTAATGCTGAGGAGCTCGCTGAAAAACTAGGCTAATACATCAAATAAGAATCTCATTGGCGATAAAAAATAACCGTTACCAAAAAGTAAAATACTAATTAAAATTTAATTGCTCATTAGGCGCAGCTCGGGCAACGCCCCTCGTAGAAGTGACGAGCCTAGTAGACCAGTCTGAAACGCTCCAGGCGATGTATAGCCCATGCGATCCGAGGCTGATAAACCCGATTTTAAACCCTTTGGGCTTGAGGCTTGTGAGCTTGATAACAGGCCTTGCTCACCTTTATGGAGCTGCTATGGCATACGCATTTTTTAATCAAGATCATCACGGGAATCCTGTTACTGTCCCCTACATAGACGTAATAGATGATGAATATTATGAGGTCGACCTTACAAGACAGAAAAAAATTAATCCCAACTTTCAATACCCTCGGGAAAATCTAGATGAACTCATGAAAGTTGAAAGGATGTTGAATGCAATTTCAGCAGACTGTGACTATGAGCAATACCGAAACATCATTTGGGCCCTAGAGTCAACTTTTTGGTGGAACAGATATGAGCTGCAATACAACTGGAGCATTACTGCTCCCCATAGATTTGAAGAAGCCGCACTGAAGAAACTAATTGCCTCATATAAACATGGAAAATTTACGTTAGGCACCCTAGTTATGTATGCAAAGCAAGCGGGCTGGGATGAGGAGAAATATAGGATTGAGAGGCTTATAAACAGAAGTAACAATAAATGGCTCAAAAAATTTAGGGGTAATTTAGACCCTCGAATAAACAACAGCGATATCTCATCTATCAAGAATAATCTGTGTCCTACGATTAATCTTACTGATCCAAAAGATAAAAATTCAAAATTCAATCCACTCTCAATTGGCGAACTATTAAACATACCGAAACCACCAGCAATTATTGCTGGATTAATAGCATCAAAGGGAATTTCTGCCATCTACGGACCAAGCGGGTCTGGGAAAAGCTTTGCAATCATAGATCTAATGTGCCATATTGCCACCCAAAATACATGGTACGGCCACAAGATTAAATCATGTCCTGTCACTTACGTTGCTCTCGAAGGAGTTGGGGGTGTAGCAAAGCGCTTTCAAGCTTGGGAAGAACGCCATCAGGTAAAAATTCCTGCCACCTTGAAAGTCGTCACTGAACATTTATCCCTGCTTAATCCAGAAGACACTAAAAATCTTGCAAATAGATTAAATAATATGGGAATGGGAACTGGCTTCATAGTAATAGATACCTTGAACCAATCAGCGCCAGAAGCTGATGAAAATATCTCAAAAGATATGGGTAGAATAATCTCCAACGCCCAATTACTCCAAAAACTCACGACCTCTCACGTTATGTTGGTCCATCATTCAGGTAAGGACACCGCCAAGGGGCTAAGGGGTCACTCAAGCTTGTTGGCTGCGCTTGATCTAGCAATTCAAGTAAATAAATCTGGGGGTAAGCGAAGTTGGCATGTGGCAAAAAACAAGGATGATATTGACGGGAAGAGTTACTTCTTCAAACTTGAGCAGGTTACTTTAGGGATGGATGAAGATGGCGAACTAATTACTTCTTGTGTTGCCACTCCTGACATTTTTTCCAAAAGCCAAGCAAATAAACCGAAACCAAGGGGCCCTCAGCAAGCGATTGCGCTTATGGTTATCACTAGACTAATCCAAAACAGCGCCAAGAGCAGCACACAGCACATTGGAAGAATTAAAACCAGTGAGGCCATTAAGGAGGTCGGGGATTCTCTGCTGGTGGAGGATAAAAGAAGGGCAGAAAGAGCAAAAACTGCAATTAATGGTCTACTAGCTTTGAATTTATTAACTCAGGATGGAGATCTATTAAGTCTCCCTTAAAAATAAGGATCCCGATTCCCACCCTTATAGGGTGGGTGGGAACTTCGGGAAAGTTCCGCAGCATCAAAGTAATTCCAAAAGAACTATCTCTGGTCTACGGGGTCTATGGAAATATTTTTTAAAGGGGTCCCTCAAACGACTCTATTCAAGCGCATCGGACTGGATTTTGAAGTACCCACTTCCTTACCTCTTCAATTGTTTTTATCGGCTTATACCCGTTTGGCTTAGGCCCCCTTTTCCGACTCCCAGTCGTCATATCGAGTAAATGCATTACATCTTCAATATGAGCAAAGTAGGCATTCATTTGCTTACGCTCAAGCCTGATTTGTACAGTTTCATTCCCGTGAATTAGGTGAGCTTTACTTATTCTTGCTTTGCCCTCAGAGGTCTTAGGACCCGTTGATTTACCCCCGTGAAAGTTACATTTCTGACCTTTACTTAGCTTCATGGCTGGACGTCCGCACTGCAGTCGAGTACGCTTAGACATGGCGATACAACGAAGACAAGTTATCTTGCCATTAGCTGTTATGAGAGTTTTTCTGATATTTTCCACTGCCAATATCCTATCAAAACCTTAATGAAAAGCAAGCCATGACATTTGATCCAAAAATTAGCTTAGGCGCTGAACTCTCCAACCAAGCAGTTTGCGCATTATTTGGGTGTTCATTAAATGCTGGCATGAACCGCTCACATAAGACGGGTACATTGGTTCTAATAAGTAACCGAGTTAAGTCTTTGTATCAAGACAGGATTGATGGTGATGTAATTCACTATACCGGCGAAGGGCAATTAGGAGATCAAAAACTAACTAAGCAGAATAAGACACTGTTCGAATCAGGCTCAAACGGGGTCGCAGTCCATTTTTTTGAGGTACTTGAATCCCAGGTATATACCTATCTTGGGCAAGTAGAGTTAGCTGGTGAGCCATATCAAGAATTGCAGCTCGATAAAAATAAAGTTAGTCGCAAAGTTTGGATGTTCCCATTGAAACTAAAAGGTGATGGGTCATTTAAACTCGTCCCTTTGGAAAAAATTAATGCGCTTGAGATTCAGCGAGAGGCTCTTGTTCATAAAATGACCGATGCCGAACTAAAAATCAGGGCAAAACAGGCGCCTAAAAAACCCAGTAAACGTCAGGGGACTGCTTCACAATACCAACGCAACGAGTTTGTAGCAGAACTCGCCCTAAGAAGAGCCAATGGCGTGTGTCAGCTTTGTCAGAAACCTGCACCATTTAAAAAGAAGAAAACTGGTGAACCATTTTTAGAGGTACATCATATTACTTGGCTGGCTAAAGATGGTGACGATACAATTGAAAATACAGTTGCTCTTTGCCCAAACTGCCATAGAAGAATGCATAGCTTGAATTTAAAATCAGATCGAGAAAAATTAATAGAGCTTAATCTAGGCGCATAAGCTATAAGGGCAACCTATGCACCAGCGCTGCTCAACCATTTAAAAATAATGGGAAGAGTTGTAGTTGGTTATAGAGATGCGCTGTAGGGTAATGACTTGATGTAATCCTCCATAAATTGCCAATCTGGTACGGTTTTTTTTGTACCATCAGCTTCTATTATGTTTTTGGATGGAAGATATATTGTTGAGCTTAAAAATCTGGTTTGACTTGGTATCCTGCCATATGCATATCTATATCTATTAGACTCCAGAATAGGAATAAGAAATATTTTTTGAAATTTATTAAGCTTATCCTTTGTCAATAAAACAGATAAATTATTGTTCGGGATGAAACGTCCAAGAATATAGTATGTCCAGGTATGACTTCCAGCACCAGTATTCCCCATAACCAATTGATCACTAAAAATATATTTATTTGGGGCATCTTCTTCTCGAATAAAGCCATTCGAAATTGAATAGCTATTAGATGGCCTCAAATAAACAATACCGCCATCTACTTCATCATCAGATACATTCACGTCGCTGGCCTGTATACCTGATTTAACATCAAAAACCTCATTGGCTTGATAACTCGCCCACATACATTTCTTAATATCAATGATGTTGTTTGTAGCTTTGTTATTACTAGCGCTATCAGTATTCCCATTTAATAATTGATAAGCAACATGCTTACGGAGGGTTTTGATCCAGAGCGAATCGCTTAATAATGAATAATCCGTATCCATGTAAACTTCCGCCAGCCATTCGTCAGTAGCTGTGACTTTCTTATTGACAGACATTCCACTACGCGCCTCTCTCTTTTGATACAGATCTAGCCAATTTGATTCAATGTCCGCCCAAACTCCCTCCGACTTATTCAACTTAGTTCTCTCGATACGACCAAGGTTCTTTTTCTTCACAAAACCATCATTCTTAAAGTATCCAAAGAATGTATCGCGACAAGATTTATCATGACGTTCACCAAGATTAAAAATCATGCAGCATGCACTTGCGGTTGCTCCTGGGTGAAAAATATCCTCGGGGAATGAAAAGACTGCATCGAGGGTATGCTCATTCAACATTAATTCCTTGAACTTTAGTATTTCCTTTGATGCTCCTATTGCACACTGCATTGGCAAAAGTACGGCAAGTTTTCCAGTTTTGACTAAAGATGCGACATGATGTACAAAATGAAACCCTTGTGAAGGGTCTTCTTTGATTTTTTTAGGCCATTGCTCGGTATACGTCTTTAAACAATGCCTTCTCTGCGCATTGTATGGAGGATTCATTAAAACAACATTGATCCTTGCATCTTCAATAAACTCTGACAATTCAAAACAACTGCCTTGTCTTACGTTTGAATTCCCATCACCATGAATGAGCATATTAGTCGTTGAAAGTCCAAACGCCGTTTCTTCATACTCAATGCCATAAATATTTTTTTTCTTAATTCCATCAATTTCCTCTTCATTGGCGCAATCATCAATTGCCTCCGTCATGGCCCTAACTAAAAATGCGCCACTACCACAACATGGGTCCAACACTCTTGAATTACGGTTAACACCCACCACTTGGCACATAAAATGAACAATATGATCGGGTGTAAATGCCTGGTTCTTATCTGTCTTTCCTACATATTTATTAAAGGTCGTAAAAAATAAATTGAGAATATCCTGACCTATGGCATTTTTATCATTAACAAACGGCGTAATATTTTTCTCAATGTGCCGTAATATCTCTTGAATTGCTTGGGGTTTTAGTTGCGAAACATCCTGAGATTCTAAGACTTTTGTTTTTAATATTGATAACTTACTTGCTTTATTCAAATCCTTGTCCAATAGATTTGAAATGACTTCTTCAATGCCACCTATTATTTGTTTAGTAGACAGACCTTCAAATTTGACATCATATTTCAACGCAAGAAGACAAGTGCCAACCAGTTGACTTCTAATCTTCTCCGAAACCCCATGCTTATGTAATATTTCATTCAGTGCATAAGTGTTCTTAATGACCTGCTCTTTATCATTTACAACATTTGAATAAAGTCCTGCATACTCCCCAAATGATTTAAGTGAGTATTGATTTTTCAGTTGATGTGACTCGTCAATGACAAGATCGCTGCCCCACCATACCTTAATCCTGTCATCTTGCGTATTCGCAAGGATAGCAATTATCTTATTTCCAGTCAGGACTTTTTCATAATTAACATATGCACTGATCTGACTATGAATATCTTCTCTTTTATATTTGTCAAAGTTGTCTTTAGTTTCAATTAAAACGCTGATTCCCCCATCAACGAAACGCATATCTAAGTATTGATGGGTTGTATTCCCCGTTGCAACCAGCGAAGGATCTATAAATTTTCCTTCAGCTTTCAAAGCTTGTGGGTAGCTAAATTCATTACTCTCAATATTTGAGGTTAAAAACTGCTTACCAATTGCTTCTATTATGTTGTGTCTGTTCATGCCTTACGCTACCAATTCTTTATAAATAATTCACTTTCATTTTGCAAAGTACTGCGATTCTTTTGCTTTCAAGAGATATTAATGACCCTCTGGATATTTCAGTGTCGTACAAACCTACATCCATACTATATTAATCTTAAGCCCTGAATTATTTATCCTATTGATTTTAAAAAAATCATTGTTGAGTAAACCTATTTAATGAACTGCTTAAAATCTTACCCATACGCCAGAGAATCATACCGCTTTAGGATAATAAAAATAGATTATCAAATTCATTTGATGGGCTGTTATCCGCCCCAATAAGCAATATCCAACGCTCTCTTTTAATTAGTACAGCTAGGGTTGAGTATTAGGGCTAGCTGATATTTCTTTCTCACGAGAGATTATTTTTTCAACCTCCGCCTGATTAAGTTTTACGATATTTCTTTCATAGGCCCATGATGCAAAATTATGGCCTGTTTTATTTTTTGCATAGAGTAACCATGCGCTTCCTTCAATTAGATCTTTTGGGGTGCCTATACCCTCGGAAAGAATATACCCATAAATAACGGGTCCCACAATAAAGCTTCTACCTTTTTTAGCCAAATCAAAACATTTAGCATTATTTGAAGAAGGCGCATCGGCCTTACAATAAAAATTAGCCATTAGAACTGATAAAGCCGCAGTTGCATTTGGGTTACTTTTATATTTATCCTTTATTTTCTGTGCCTTCTCTTGATCAATTTTTTCATTCTCATAAAGCACAACTAAAGCCGCATCTGCCCTAATATCATTTGCATTAGATGCAAGAATTAAATAATTTTCCGCCAAATCTATATTTTTGGGGACGCCAAATCCATATAAATAATAACTCCCCAATGCAGTTTGTCCATCCTTAACGCCCCGCATTGCTGCAGCTTTTGCATAGTTGACGAGTGTTGCCTGTTTAGGAAACTCGCTATCAACCTTGTCTTGCCATTCTCGAGGAAAACCAAAAGATTGACTCATGAAGGATGATAGAGCTAGTGTCCCCATTGATTGAGCAGAGCCTCTCTCTGAAGCCTCCTTGTTAAGTTTAGTTAACTTGCTAGTATCAAGGGGGCCATCGTTGCCAGATGCATACAACACGTTGTAGTTATGTAATGCTAAGCCCGAACCTTTATCGCTTGCTTGCTTGTAATATTCAACTGCCTTTTTCCTGTCAACAGGCACGCTAAGCCCGAATTGATATAAAACGCCTAAGTTATTAATACAGGCTATCTCTCCAGATTTCGCACACTCTTCGTAACTTGCTTTTGCACCTGCGTAGTCTTTTTTACTAAAAGCAATAGCCCCTGCTTTACCTGCCTCTGATTTGGGAATCTGTCTTTCTCTATCCTCGTCAATTACTTTATTAAGTGCGAGTAGATCTGGTGACACAAGAACATCTATAGACTTATATTTTTTAAAAAGATCAGCCCTCTCTTTTGCAGTTTCACTCCGCTCTGAAGAGCTAGGATGCGAACTAAAAAATGAAGTATTACTTCCAGAGGCCTTTTCAAGCGTTGCAAAAAGTCTTGTCGAACCATCAGGGTCATAGCCCGCTTGTAAAGCCCATATCATCCCCTGTTTATCAGCGTCCCGTTCTTGGTCTCGAGAATAGGAATTTGATATTCCAGAGCTGAAAGCGTTACCCAAATCAGAACCCAAACCCACCACACCAAATCTTCCAATAAATAGTATTTCAAGTAATGTTCCAATGATTGCGCCAGCTATAGCTGCATTTTGCTTTGCCTCAATAGATGCATAAGAATGTCGTAAGTACAAGTGTGCCATTTCATGGCCTATCACTGCTGCGGCAGCTCCTCCATCTTTTACAAAGAGGTCAAACATTGGCTTATCAATTATTATTAATGGCTGTCCTTCGCGATAGGTTGCAAAAGCATTTAAGTCATTTGATTGACGTATAAAAATTTTTGGATAAATTCCAGATAACAAGCTAAATCTATCGGTCATATTTACAAGCGCTCTAGCAGTACTTGTAGACATATCCATGTAAGGCGATTGATTAGCCAATACCAGACGAGTTGACGCATTAGAAGAGTTCGCCAATGCCCTCACATCCCAAGTAGCTTGGGCGTAAACCAAATTGCAAAAAGACAGCATTACAGCCGTTGATATAAATCTAAGCCTATTCATACTCTCTCGATATCTTTTCGTATTTTTCAATATAAATTACTTTTTGGTTATACATACTAATTAATATTATTTTTTATAAAAATGGGTGGTTGTTTCAGTAAAACTTGACGTGTAGGGCTATGCGGGTCCCATCGCGTGAAATTAGGGGGGTGGGGGCGTTTAGGGGCTGTCATTATCAATAAATAGGGGGTGCCCCATACAAGGCTCTGTGATATTCTTTTTTCAGGCCTATTTCTGGCCTATTTGCGGTAAAGTTTTAATGGTTTTATTTTTAACTACGCAGATTTAGTTTTTCTTGTTCTTTTTTATATTGCTCTAAGTCTCTGTTTTTACTGGCCTTGATAACGAACTCTTCTATATGGATAAAACCATGATGGTCTTCGGTGATGCGAAGAAGGTCGTAGAGGATATGGTCAAGTCTGTAAGTTAAGACTGTCCTGTAAGTTAAGCGGTGCGAGCCTTACCTACTAGGTTTAAGAGCAGAAAATTGTGAAAAGCCCTAGGCTGCCCCCTTTCGGGTGTCCGCAGTTAGGCCTAAAAAGGAGATCGACTGGCAGTTGTGATATTTAAAACACTGTCAATCAAATAATTAAGCATAACTAAGAGGCATTAAGAATTGTGATTTCAGCGTATCAAATACCTTTTAAAGATTTGTTATGGTAATATTTTTTAGTAACTAAAATTAACATATTTCATGACAAATAATAAATTACCAGTTCGGGTTGTTTGTGCAACTAGGCTACCTCGGAATAAATTTTTATCGCATACTTCTCTTGGAAAATCTATTAAATCATTCATAGAGGTCTCTAAGGCGGAGGTTAAGTTATATGCAGATAATTCAACGGGTTTGAGTGAAATATACAATAAAGCAATTGAAGACTCAATTGAAAATCCTGCAATTCTTGTTTTTGCACACGACGATATAGCGCTTTATGATTTTTTTTGGGCAGAACGCATCAGAGATGGTGTTGAAAAATTTGATATTGCTGGCCTAGCCGGAAATTTACGCAGAGTCCCAAAACAGCCTTCTTGGGCTTTTATAAACGATGGTTTTAGTTGGGATTCTTCCTCCAACTTGAGCGGAACTGTTGCCCATGGATCCACATTTCCATTAAATAAAGTTTTACCTTTTGGCCCAGTAGACCAAGAATGCAAGCTCCTAGACGGAGTTTTGTTGTCAGTCAAAAGCGAACTTCTAATAAATACAAAATTACGATTTGACGAAAATTTTAAGTTTCATTTTTATGATATTGATTTTTGTAGGCAGGCTGAACTAAAAAATCTAAAAATGGGTACGATCCCATTGTCAATTGTCCATGAAAGCGGTGGAAATTTTTCATCTAATGAGTGGCGGGCTTCTTACCAAAAATATCTTAACAAATGGAAAGAATGAGATGGAACAAACACCAGTTCATGATAATCACAATCCAGACCTCCTTAGACTCATTCCGAAAACATCTAAATGCATAGTAGAGGTAGGTTGCTCAAGCGGTGCACTTGCCCGTGAGTTTAAAAAAATCAACCAAGAAACTCAATATATTGGTATTGAAATAGATGATGGCTATGTAAACTTAGCGAAACGTTACTGTGATGAGGTGCATCTTGCCAATATAGAAAATATGAGTGATGTCTTATACCAGCAACTATCTAAAGCGGACTGTTGGGTTTTTGGAGATACTTTAGAGCACTTACAAAACCCATGGAATGTACTCAATAAAATTCGCTCTTTCATGCCCAAAAATGGAGTTCTTGCTGCATGTATACCGAATGCGCAACATTGGAGTTTGCAAGTAAAGCTCAATATTGGTGAGTTTCGCTATGAAGACAGTGGATTATTAGACAAAACTCATTTGCGCTGGTTCACTAGAAAAACCTTGATAGAGCTTTTTCACGATACGGGCTTTGATATTTTAAAAATGCATCCTAGAATTTTTAATGAGCCTGGAAGAGATGAATATTTAAGCTTGTTACAAAGAATTGCTAAAAGAGCTAGGGCAAATTCTGATGAGGCAGTTAATGATGCTATTCCATTGCAGTATTGCTTGCTGGTGAAACCAAAGCTATAGCGATTAATTAAATATTAAGAATCGTTTGAGGCAAATAAGATAATGAGATTATCTGAGCGGTACCCTTTTATAAAAGAGCAATATGTTGGAGATTGGTATCTAGAAAATCGTATAGGAGTGCTCATCCCTATCTAGCATGCTGATAAAATATGCCCTACTAAGACACGATGAACATTAATTTGCGCTAAGCTGATGGACTCGATCTTATACGACACTTATACTATTTTTTTAAACTAAATGTCTTTATTGGCCTTACTTGTAACACGATGGGTTTATTTTTTATTGGAGTTTTCAATTAAATCCAAGTTGCCATTCTCATAATCTACGATTGCTGAAACCAGTAAACCGCGTAATAGTGATGGTTGAAATCCGCTCGATAAAAAGTATGGTGGCAAGAATAGGTGGGTGGAAAATAGTGAAGTAACGCCAGCCTGAAAGCAAGAATATGGGAAGAATAAAAAAGCTAGGGCCCAAGGCCGAGCACCTGCAGGCTGAATGTAATTAGGCCTAACTTGCCAAAGACAATTAATACTTGCGAGACTTAAAACACTATCTAGAATAAATGGAGATGTAGTTTGGCTCTAAGTCTGCCTGATATCTCTCATGCATCTTAATGTAAGCTGCCTCAAGATTTTTAGTAAATAGTGGTGTGTCAAACAGAGGGGTAGCCAAACGATTTTTGGTTAACTTCAATTTAATATCTGCAAGTTTCTTGGGGTTCACAGCTAGCTTAATCGCCAAAGCTTCATACTCTTCTTCAGTATTAGCAATAAGCTCTGGTAAATCCATTGCATTTAAAAGGCTAGCAGCCATTCGACTAGCAAATGATTTTCCTGATAAAGTCAAAACAGGTAACCCGACCCATAGAGCATCGCTTGCTGTTGTTCCAGCGTTATAAGGAAAGGTATCTAAAAACAAATCACACGCTCGATATCGAGCCAAATATTCATCCCTAGGAAGTTTTCTGCCAAACACCAATCTTGTACTATCAACACCCCTAGCTTCAGCTTCTTGTTGAAGATTTTCTTCGGCCCATTCATTATCTGCATATAAAAAAAGTATACTATCCTCTGTAGCATTTAGGATCCGCATCCAGCGATCAAAAGTAGAAGGCGTTATCTTGTAGTTGTTATTAAAGCAACAAAAAATAAAACTTTTTTCTGATAAGCCTAACTCTTGTCGTGTAAATTTTCTATCCGCAATGATGCGCTTTCGATCATTTGCTTGATAACACGGTAGATGAAAAAGTTTCTCAGAATAGAGGTGTTCAGACCCATCAGGAGCAATAATTTTATCTGCTAACAAATAATCGTAATACTCAGCACCCATAGTTCCTAAATACCCAATATAACTTACTTGTATCGGAGCGACTCGATTGGCAAAGATGCCTGATCGGCTCTCAGCAGTGTAACCACCTAAATCAACAGCAATATCAACCAACATCTCCCTAGCTAGTTTAGCAACCTCCATATCAGACATGGCGTGCACATCAAGGAATTTATTGAAGGCCTGACTTAGTCGTAAGCGCATGGGGCTTTTATCATCAGCGCCGAAAGAAAAAGCAATAATTTCGAATCTAGCTTTATCGTGTAACTCAAAGAGTTCTGCAGTTAAGAATGAGACAGGGTGCTCTCTAAAATCTGCTGAAAAGTATCCAATGCGAATTACTTCTTTTTTTGAACGCTTTAAAATAGGTTTTAAAGTGGAACCAATTGGATACCTAACTTGAGAAAAAATTTCAGCCGATTTTTTATGTAGCAATGCATCATCACTCAATGATAACAACACAAAAGGATTTGCAGCTTTCTCTTTCGCCAAAATTTTTTTAGTAATGTTATTGTAGTCATCCTTCAAACGTGACCAACTGCATATTTTCATCTTTGCATGAATTAAATTTCCATATAACCAATCAATATCAGGCTTCAGACTCAGTGCCTTATCGTAGTGAGTAATAGCC
>Ga0114975_10002309_pt1 | contig 13073 bp, 20 predicted proteins | sample S_130626_EF_Meta_FD_87031 | JGI IMG/M metagenome (GOLD analysis project Ga0114975, IMG submission 87031) | Freshwater microbial communities from Lake Simoncouche, Canada to study carbon cycling - S_130626_EF_MetaG | ecosystem: Environmental > Aquatic > Freshwater > Lake | place: Lake...
GATAATATTAAAATAGTCAAACTACAGAATGGTGAAGATTTGGTAGGTACATTAACTTTCACAGATATTGGCAATTACAAATTAGAAGAACCGATGGCATTTGAAATTGATTTTCGACACAATCCTTCAGGCTTAATAATGAGGCATTGGTTACCTGTACAATTGATTAAAAAAAATGAGATTGAATTAACACAAAAAGATATATTGGCAATTATAGATCCTGCCGAGGACTTCTGTGAATATTATTACAATACTGTGGAAAAAATTAAAGATTTGTTAAAAGCAAAGAATCTTGTGGATGATATGTCAGATGAGGAAATTGATATGATTATGAATGAATTTGAAGATATGGATAATGATGGAGCTACATTACATTAATCTTGTTCAAAACAGGACATACTCGATAATAGGCTTTTGTCAAGCGTTTGTCAAGCATTATGTGTGGTATATATTATAATAGAAAGAATTAAATGAGTAAACCAATACCGGTACCTCTTAAAAAGAAACCTAAACAGTATGTAAACAATGCTGATTTTCTGGCTGCTCTGGTTGAATATCAAGATGGAGTAAAAAAAGCAAAGAAAAATAAAACAGAGCCACCTCCTATACCAAATTATATTGGAGAATGTTTTATGAAGATTGCTGAGGGTTTATCACACAAACCTAACTTCATTAACTATACCTATCGAGATGAAATGATGTCTGATGGCATTGAGAACTGTTTAATGTATTTCAGTAACTTTGATCCTACAAAGTCCAAGAATCCATTTGCTTACTTTACTCAAATTATTTACTATGCTTTTTTACGAAGAATTCAAAAAGAAAAGAAACAAACTTATGTAAAGTATAAAGCTACCGAACAAATGGGTATATTGGATGAAATGGAATTATTGGAGTATGAAGATGGCACCACTAAACAATTTGAACTCTATGACAATATTGCCGAATTTATTGAAACATATGAGGACGCCAAGAAGGCTAAGAAAGAGGTAAACAAGCCCAAAGGCCTTGAAAAGTTCTTAGGAGAATGATATAATGTACAAAGTTAATTATACCTTGAGTGGTGGAAGCTTAAGGTTTAAATCGTTTGAAACACTACATGAGGCAACTGTGTTTGCCAACCAACAACCACTTGAATCAGTATTAGAAATTAAATATTATAATGACGTTGATGACAGAAAACCAAACCGAAACTAAAGTAGCAATTATTACTGACCAGCACTTTGGTGCTCGTAATGATTCAATTCATTTCTTAGATTACTATGAGAAATTCTATAGAGATACATTTTTTCCAGTTATTGATGAGCACAATATTTCTACTGTGCTTATTTTGGGCGACACTTTTGACCGCCGTAAGTATGTAAACTTTTATTCTTTGAAGCGTGCCAAAGAAATGTTCTTTGATGAATTGGTAAAAAGAAATATCAAAGTACATATGTTGGCTGGCAACCATGACACCTATTTTAAGAATACGAATGATGTTAATTCGGTTCAATTACTCTTAAAAGAATACACCAACATTCATGTAATTGATAAACCAACCACAATTTGGTTGAATAATGAAAAATATCCTATTTGTATGATGCCGTGGATTTGTGCAGATAATCATGATGATTCTATGTTTGTGTTATCTGACACCGATGCCAGTATTTGTATGGGACATTTTGAAATTGCTGGCTTTGCCATGAATCGTGGTATACCAAATTATGAAGGATTAGATCGTGGAATATTTAAAAAGTTTGATGTTGTTTTTTCAGGTCATTATCACCATCGTTCAAATCAAGATAATATCCGTTATCTTGGTAATCCTTACGAACTCACCTGGCAAGATTATAATGATCCGAGGGGCTTTCATTTGTTTAATATTGATACTCTTGATTTGGAATTTATTGAGAACCCCAACGTAATGTTTCATCGTATTACTTATGATGATAAAGAAAATAGTATTACAGAAATTACCAGTAAAGATTTAAGTAAGTATACCGGAACATATGTTAAGGTAGTGGTACTCAACAAAACTAACCCCTATCTGTTTGACAAGTTTATGAGTAACTTGTATAATGTAAATCCTATTGATGTTACCATTGCCGAGGACATAATTGACTTGACAGAAGGCTTAGATGATGATATAGTTAACCAAGCAGAAGATACTATTTCGATTATTAATAAATTTGTGGATGGTATTAAAGAAGAACATATTAATAATGATAAACTCAAATTGGTTCTCAAAGAACTTTATATTGAGGCATTGAATCAGGAGCAAGCATGAAGAATAAAATTAAAGAATTGGTTGAAAAGTCTGGATTACACATTGCGTATGGTAAATGTGAAGTCAGTTATGCAGAAATTGAATTTTTTGCAGAATTGATTATTAATAGCTGTATGGATGTGGCTAGAAAACACACACTAAAACATTCAGGACTCGATGAATCTTATGATGGTAAAGTTTTAGTATGTGAAGCAATTAAAGAACACTTCAGTCAATGATTATTTTTCAAAAAGTCCGTTGGAAAAACTTTTTATCAACAGGACAAAATTTTACAGAAATTGATTTACAAAGGTCACCAAACACACTAATCATTGGTAACAATGGTGCAGGTAAGTCCACAATTCTGGACGCCTTATGTTTTGGCCTTTTTGGTAAACCATTTCGTAAAATCAACAAACCACAGTTATTAAACTCTATTAATGCTCAGGCCGCCGTTGTTGAAATTGAATTTGCCATTGGTAAAAAACAATATAAAGTTATTCGTGGTATTAAACCAAATACATTTGAAGTATATTGTAATGATAAGTTGGTTGATCAAGATTCTAAGGCAAAAGATTACCAAGAACACCTAGAGAAGTTTATTCTCAAATTAAATTTTAAATCCTTTACTCAAGTGGTTATATTAGGTTCGGCATCGTTTGTTCCATTTATGCAACTTACTCCTGCTGACCGAAGAGCAATCATTGAGGACTTATTAGACATTCAAATTTTCTCCTCCATGAATGGTGTGGTTAAAGAAAAGATGGCAATTATTAAAGATTCCACCACAAAAATCAAACACGAAATGGACTTGACATCCGAAAGGATTAATTTCCAAAAACAAAGTATTGAGGAACATAAGAATCGGAATGATGAAGAAATTGAAAAGAAAAAGAAAGAGATTGCTACAAGTATAGACCAAACATTCACTCTACAAAGAGATATAAGTTTAATTCAAAAACATATTGATGTTCTACAGAAAAAAATAGATGATAAACTTTTTGTGGAAAAGAAAAGTAAGAAGTTGTTACAGCTAGAATCCAAGATTGAAACCAACATTAAAAAGAATGAAAAGGATATCGCCTTTTATGAGGAACACGACAACTGCCCAACCTGCAAACAAACCATTGAAGGAAAGTTTAAGCGAGATCAAGTTGAAGAAAGAAAATCCAAAGTCATTACTCAACGGCAAGGCCTTGAGGAAATCTCTACACAGATTACTCAAGCAAACCAAAGAATAGAACAAATACACAACATCATTAAACACATTGGCGGCCACAATAATGAGATTGTTAAACACAACTCAACTATATCAGCCATTAACAAATACATTAATAAGATTCAAAGTGAAGTTGAAGAACTTGCCAATCGTAAAAATAATCTAGAAGAAGAAAATGCCAAACTTAAAGAGTTGCGTGAAGGTTTAGCTCAATTGATTGTAAAACAAGAAGAACTATCATCAGAAAAACAATACTATGAGTTTGCCGGTTCTTTATTAAAAGATACTGGTATTAAGACCAAGATTATTCGTCAATACTTACCTATTATGAACAAGTTAATCAATAAGTATTTAACTGCCATGGACTTTTTTGTGAACTTTAATATAAATGAAAACTTTGAAGAAACAATTAAGAGTAGGCACCGTGATGAATTTGGCTATGCCAATTTTTCAGAAGGTGAAAAGATGCGTATTGACTTGGCCTTGTTATTCACATGGCGCCAGATTGCTAAGTTAAAGAATAGTACCAACACTAACCTATTAATTTTAGATGAAGTATTTGATTCTAGTTTGGATGGTGTAGGCACAGAGGAGTTTTTAAAGTTGATTCATGAAATGGGTTCTGATACAAATATCTTTGTTATCTCTCATAAAGGCGACCAACTGTTTGATAAGTTTAGGTCAATCATTAAATTTAAGAAAGTAAATAATTTTAGTCAGGTTGAAAAATGAGTGAAGTCTTTACATATAACACGGAAGAAGTTGATAAACAACTTACACCACAACAACAAACACTACCTTTAGTTGGTGAAGATGATTCAATTTTAAAAGAAATAATGCCTGAATTTGATTTTAAAAATACACCAGTTAATTCTATGGCATTAGCCACAGTATTGGTAGAAACTTGTAAGTTACATAAAGGTTATGGCTTATCTGCCAATCAATGCGGATTAAAACACCGTGTATTCGTAATGGGTCATGGTGATGATTATGTGGCATTTTTTAATCCTAAGATTATTTCCACAACTGGCGAATGCCATATGATTGAAGGATGTTTATCTTTTCCACTCTTAGGATTAAGAATTACCAGACCACAAGAGATTGATGTGGAATACCAAGACTTCAATGGAGTTACCAGAACATCAAAATTTACTGGCATATCTGCTCGTTGTTTCCAACATGAGCTTGATCATTTAAATGGAATAGTGTATACTGAAAAAGTAAAACCAATGGCATTACAATCTGGTATGAGTAAACGAAACAAAATGATAAAGAAATTGAGAATTCGCTAATGGCAACACCAATTGAATATGTAGACAAACAATGGAAAGAATGGTCTGAAAAGAATCCGCCTTCCACATTTAAAAACATTGATAAAGAACAGCTAGTAAAAGTTCTTACTGAAGATTTAAGTTATGCTTCTCAAATGGATGTCCGTGAATATACACTATACCAAAAATGGTGTGAGGTAAAAGAAAGATATCCCGTTCAAGAGGTATCTACATTGTTTGGCCAAGAATTTCAGATGGTAAATTCTGAGCAAGAAAAACTTATTAATCAAGTTAAAAATAACTTTTGGATGCCAACTGCACCAGATGATTATGAAAAATTAAAACCGGTTATGAAATTACATAATGGTGAATTGGCAGAAACATGGAATGCCATTCGTACTTTTTCTTCTACAATGAAAAACAACTCCAATATTGGTCGTAATTTATTCTACACAATTGAAGATGAGATTACCAGTAAATACTTGGGTGTAATGTGTATCTCGTCAGATTTTCTGGACTTAACTCCTAGAGATAAAGCAATTGGATGGGATAGAGATGTTAAAACGCAACAAGGAATGATTAATCATACCGCAATCGGCTCTACTATCGTTCCTTTACAACCGCTAGGATTTAATTACATGGGCGGTAAATTACTTGCTTTACTTTGTTTAGCTGATACAGTTCAAAAAGATTGGAGAGAAAGATATGGAGATGTCCTTGTTGGAGTTACAACTACTAGTCTTTATGGGAATACTAAGTCTGGCGGTCTATCTCAGTACGATGGATTAGAACATTGGAATAAAATGGGTTTCTCAAGTGGTTCTGTGGCATTTGAACCATCAAGATCAACCAAAAAAATGATTTTTGAGTGGTTAAAAAAAGAACACACTAAAAAATATTTTGAGTGGTGGGAAGCCAAGAATTTACAAGGTCTTCCGCTTAAACGTGATCATAAAAATCGTTCATTACACTTTGCGTATCCAAAACTTGGTATACCAAAAGAATTAACAAGAACGGAACATCAACGTGGTATCTATTTTAGTCCACTTTATAATAATACCAATGAATATCTCTGCAAACAAATTACAGAAGATAAATTGGTAAAGTCATTTGATACCAGCGTAGAAGCATTGTCTACTATTTGGAAAACAAAATACGCTAAAGGTAGAATTCGGCAATTACAAAAGAAAAACAATGTTTCATATGAAACTCTTTTTTATGACGATTTGATTTATTTGGACTGGAATCAGACGAAAGAAAAATACTTAGGACAGGTCGGCCGTTAAATTTGCCGACAAGTAAAACCTTTGTGGTGTTTTTGTTGTCCATAAGCAACTTTATACATATTACTTTTGAATAATGAATTTTCTTTACAAAATTAGAGTAGGTGGGAATTACAAGTTCCGTGACCTACACTTATTTATGCCAAACTTGGTACTAATTTAAGTATACCACAAATATACTTGACAAATCACATACATAATGATATGATGTGAGAACTTGCTTAATGCAAGGATTTATTATTAACTTTACTATGGAGTATTACAATGAGCAAATTATCTGCTAAACAACGTATGTTAGCCACTTTGAAAAAACAAGATGGTTACAATACTTTCACAACCAAACAAGCTCAGGCTCGTTTCGGCATCACTAACGTTTCTGCTCGTATCGATGAACTGCGCCAAGAAGGCCACGTAATTTATACTAACAAACGCACTCTAGAAGATGGTCGTAAGATTACTTACTATCGTATGGGAACTCCAACTAAATCTTTAGTGCAAAAAGCACTCAAAGCAGGATATTCTTTTACAGCTTAATTAGTTGTCGCAGAGAGTTCCTCAAAAGAGGACTCTCTTTTTTTATTTAATCGGAGCGCAAATGGAAATATCAATAAAAAAAGAAGAATTACAAACAAAAAGTCTGTTTGTAGCAACGCCTATGTATGGTGGTATGAACCACGGTCTTTACATGAAAGCGTGTTTAGATTTACAAAGCCTCTGTATACAGTATGGTGTACAGATAAAATTCTCATTTCTATTCAATGAGTCCCTAATTACACGAGCAAGAAATTATCTTGTCGATGAATATCTCCATCGTTCCGATTGTACCCATATGTTGTTTATCGATTCGGACATTCACTTTAATCCACAAGATGTGATTGCGCTCTTGGCTATGGATAAAGAAGTTTCTGGTGGTCCTTATCCTAAGAAAGCAATTAAGTGGAAATCTGTTAAAACAGCAGTAACAAAAAATCCAGATATTGATCCTGGTATGCTCGAGAAAGTTACTGGTGATTATGTGTTTAATCCCGTTAAAGGTACGGCACAATTTTCAGTTACAGAACCTTTAGAAGTTATGGAAATTGGTACAGGATTTATGCTGATGAAGCGTGAAGTATTTACAAAATTAAAAGAAGCATTTCCAATGATTCGTTATAAACCTGACCATGTAGGACAGGCACACTTTGATGGATCACGTTACATTCATGCTTACTTTGATACCGTCATTGATACTGCTGATTCAATTACTGGTGGTGGTTCTGACCGTTATCTATCAGAAGATTATATGTTCTGTCAGATGTGGCGTAAGATTGGCGGTAAAATTCACCTTTGTCCTTGGATGAAAACATCACACATTGGTACATATCACTTCCAAGGAGATATGCCAGCTGTTGCTAATTATGTTGGAGAAATGTAATGTCGCCGGAAGAGCAAAAGATAAAAAATCTTTCCAAGAAATATGTTGAAGAAGCACCATACCATCCTGGTTATGAAGATGCAGTGATGGCACCACAAGAAGTAAAAGGTCGTAAATTTGATGGTGGTAAATTAGAATATGGTTTACTACCACCATTAGCACTAGAAGAAACTGTTAAGGTATTAACTTTTGGTGCTCAGAAGTATGAAAGGGATAATTGGCAAAAAGTACCAGATGCAAAAAGAAGGTACTTTGATGCACTACAACGCCATGTTTGGTCATGGAAACAAGGTGAACAAATTGATCCCGAATCTGGTATACATCACTTGGCACACGCAATGTGCTGCTTGATGTTTCTATATGAACATGATATAATGTATTCTTTAAATAATGGAGAAGTAAATGAAGCTGTCAAATGAAACCCTAACCGTATTGAAAAACTTTTCAACAATCAATCAAGGCATTCAATTCAAAAAAGGAAAGAAACTCACCACAGTATCTTCCAGTAAAACTGTATTGGCACAAGCCAATCTCAAGGATGAATTTCCACAAGAATTCTGTATCTATGATTTAAATGAGTTTTTATCTGTTCAAGGTCTTTATAAAGATTGTGAAATTGATTTTACTGTATCGGATGTAATCTTCAAATCTGGCAAGCGTTCAGGTAACTATCGTATGACTGCCAAAGAAATGATTGTAACTCCACCAGAAAAAGAACTAACACTTCCTTCTATAGATTGTGAATTTACTTTAACATCAGAAGATTATGATGCCGTGATGAAGGCAACTAATGTATTATCTTCTCCACATATTTCTGTACAATCTGACGGTGATACTATTAACATAGTTTCATTTGATGCTGGTAACAACGCAGCACACACAAACACAATTGAAGTAGGTCAAGGTAACGGAAAAAAATACTCTATCGTATTCAAAGCAGAGAACGTTAAGTTGATTTCTGGCACATATGATGTGAAGATTTCTTTTAAAGGTATCGGACATTTTAAAAATACCAAAGATGACATTCAATACTGGATTGCATTTGAGGCTAAAGAAACTAAAATTGAAGGGTAATCATGTTAGTATATTTTACAGATGCGATATCACAAAACAAGTTTGCAGTTAATCCGGAATATGTTGTTGGAGTTTTTATCGCTGCTGATGAGGAACACAAAGGCAAAACTGTATTGAATGTGTTGAATGGTTCTTTCTTAATTGAAGAATCACAAATTGATGCTGTTGGTGTACTACAAGGCCAATTGAAGTAATACCTAAAGAAGTAAATTATATTATGGGAGTTTGTGATGGAACATTTATTATGGGTCGAGAAGTATCGGCCAAAAACTATTGAAGAATGTATTTTACCTGATGCCATTAAATCTACGTTCCAGGAGTACGTTAACAGAAAAGAAATACCGAATCTATTATTATCTGGCTCAGCAGGTGTTGGAAAAACAACTATTGCTAAGGCACTATGTAATGAAGTTGGGTGTGATTATATTGTTATCAATGGTTCAGATGAATCAGGTATTGATGTGCTTCGTAACAAAATTAAGAACTACGCTTCTTCAGTTTCTCTTGCAGGTGGCCGCAAAGTTATCATCATCGATGAGGCCGACTATCTTAACGCTAATTCAACACAACCAGCATTGCGTGGAGCAATTGAAGAATTCTCCTCAAACTGTTCATTCATTTTTACTTGTAACTTTAAGAATCGTATCATCGATCCAATTCACTCTCGTTGTTCTGTGGTCGACTTTAAAATTAACGGTTCTAAAGCCAAAATGGCTGCACAATTTTTTAAAAGAGTTGAGTGGATACTTGAGCAAGAAAATATCACCTATTCTAAAGATGTCGTGGCAGCAGTTATCACGAAACACTTTCCTGATAATCGTAGAGTTCTCAATGAACTGCAACGATACTCGGTTTCTGGCACCATTGATGCTGGTATCTTGTCTAATATTGCTGATGTACAACTTGATACTCTTATTAGTTCTTTAAAAAATAAAGACTTCGCATCTACCCGTAAGTGGGTAACAAACAACCTCGATAATGATCCAGTAAAAGTTTATCGTAAACTATACGATGGATTATATGAGGTTCTTAAGCCGGCTTCTGTACCACAATTGGTTCTCATTCTAGCTAGATACCAATATCAATCTGCCTTCGTTGCCGACCATGAAATCAATATGATTGCCTGTTTGACTGAAATTATGGTAGATTGTGAGTTCAAATGAAAATAGGATTTAATTGTTCTTGTTTTGATTTATTCCACGCCGGCCATGTCACCATGTTAAAAATGGAAAAAGACAGGTGTGATTATCTCAAAGTAGCTCTGCAAGTAGACCCCACGGCAGACAGACCCGGATTAAAAAATAAACCAGTTCAATCTATCTATGAAAGATATGCTCAGGTTCAATCTTGTAAATATGTTGATGAGATTTTATTATACGACACCGAAAAAGAATTACTTAATCTTATTATGACACAAGACATGAATATTCGTTTTTTGAGTGATGAATACCTATACAGAGATTTTACAGGTAAACAATATTGTATGGACAACGGTATAGAATTATTCTATCATAAACGACAACATACATATAGCACTAGTGAATTAAGAAATCGTGTTTATGAATTAGAATTAGCCAAACGCCAAGAAAAAGATGTTGTTGATATTCCACAACACTCTACTGAGTTGTTAAAATAAACCCTACAAATTATTAACATGGCAGACTTATTCAAAGAGGTTATACCCTCAATACTAAAAACTAAAAAGAATGTTTTGCAAGATGAATTTGATGTAAAGGAATACAAAAAGCAAGCATTTATGGTTAATCGTGCCTTGGCATATCACATGGACTGTGTTCTATATGCCAATGAGATGAACCTTCACTCTGACTTGGATGGAGATATGCAATATTCATATTTTCTAAATACCATAAGGTCTATGAAACGGGACTACCAACCGTGGCAGAAAGCATCGACCGATAAAGATATAGAATGCGTGAAGAAATATTTTGGATATTCTAATGAAAGATCCAAAGAAGCTCTCCGTATTCTCAATGAAGAACAAATCGCTGAAATAAGAGCAAAAACAAACAAAGGCGGAGTGAACAATTAATGATTTCAATTATTGATTTAGTTGAAGTTACATTGGGTGAAAAAGATGATTTTCTTAAAGTTCGTGAAACATTAACCCGTATAGGTGTAGCTTCCAAAAAAGATAGAATCCTCTATCAATCTTGCCATATTCTACATAAGCAAGGTAAATACTATATTGTACATTTCAAAGAGCTCTTTGCTTTGGATGGTAAACCAACTGACATTTCCGAAAATGACTTATCTCGCAGGAATGCAATTGCTAAACTGTTATCTGATTGGAAACTAGTAAAGATTGTTAATACTAGACAGATTGAGGAACCTCCTCCTATTTTCTTATCACAGATTAAGATACTTTCACACAAAGAAAAAGACGATTGGGAATTAACACCTAAGTACAACATAGGTTCCAAGAAAAATTATAATAGTTAGGTTTCTATCTAATTTTAATCACGATCTTCATATTTAAGTTTTGCCAAGATATATTCTTTTACCAAACTACTTCTAACGATATCTTCTGCCGTAAACTCAATTCGAGTAAAAGCACTCATGTGCATGGCAATATCAAAAAATCTCAAGATGCCTGACATATCATTTTTTTTCTTGTTCAAGTCAGTTTGACGATAATCACCACACCATATAATTTTAGAACGATAACCCACTCGGGTCATTACGGTATCAATTTCTTCAAAGGTTAAATTTTGCATTTCATCTACAATGATAATCGCATCATCGAATGACATACCACGAATAAATGATGTGGAGATAAACTCAATATAACCTTGTTCAACCAATCTTTGATAGGCATCTTTACGCTCAAAAAATGTTTCACAAATCTGTTGATAAGGTTGCTGAAAGATTTCCATTTTCTCAGTAACATCACCTGGTAAATGGCCTATCTCTCTTGATTGTACCGCAGATCGAACTATAATAATCTTATTGAAAGGATTGGACTTATCCAATACCTCTTCTAATGCTTTGTATAATGCACAGAATGTTTTACCTGTACCAGCCACACCATGTAGCGCAACAAAGTAATCACCTTGTTTATATGCATCAAAAAAAATCTTTTGATTATTTGTTAATGGTTGAAATGTTTTTAAGTCATCAATTCTTATTTTTAATGCGTGGGTTTGTTGTTGTGATTTTGGTTCTTTTTCATGAGTTTGTGTTTCTGATAAAACTCTTTTTTTGATTGCCATTAAGAATCCCTGGTTGTTGATGAAATAGTAAAATGCTTCATAATGGTATTTATCTTGGTATTTTACAAACATTAAAATATACCATTATGTTATTGACTTTTGATATATATAAGTATATACTGGCTTCACCTTAGGACCGCTAAGTTACCGAAGCGTTTTAAAGCGGACATGACGCACGATGTCGCTGGATACCGTAACCAGTAAATCAGATATGCCTTCGGGGTATCTAAATTTAATATAACTCGCTTAATTAAGGAGAAATCTATGACAAGCACAAATCTATTATTCCCACAATGGGCTACACTATCCAAATCTTTGGATCCTTTTTCGGTTGGTTTTGATGATGTATTGAATCAAATCCGTGAAGTATCTGAAACCGTAGCCAAAGCATCACCTAGCTATCCCCCATACAATATCAAACAAGTAAAAGAAAACAAGTATGTCATTGAAATGGCAGTTGCTGGATTTGCTAAAACTGATATTGAAGTTACTTTAGAAGGTAACAAATTGGTGATCAAAGGTGCCGTAGCTGATAACTCTGATGATGTTGAAGGTTACATCTACAAAGGTATTGCTAACCGTAATTTCAATCGTGCTTTTACTCTTGCCGATAAGGTAGAAATTAAAGATGCCGAAATTGCAAATGGCATGCTTAAAGTTTGGTTGGAGAATATGGTAAAGGTTCAAGATGCAGTAAAGAAGATTACCGTAAAATCCAAGGAGTCTAAAGATGAATAACTGGTGGCCTGTATCCGATGAGGAATGGGAAGAATTAAACTACCCAAACGGTAGGTAATATAGGGGGCTCTTGACAGCCCCCTCCTTTTGTGTTATAATTATATTATGAAAAATTGGAACAAAACTAAACCCTCTCGACCTGGTTATATTGCCACTACAACTGGCGGTAAAGCCGTTCTCAAAAAGGTTCGTTCAAAAACGAATCAAGACATCTATTATACCTATTCAAATTGGGCAACCAATGAGATTGATGGAATAACTTTTATTCCTGTGGTAAAAAGTTCAAATGCAACTGAGAATCAAGTAGTGCATTATATGCGTAAAGATAATTTGGAATATGTAAAATGAGTAAATTAACTGAACTTCAAACATTAGGTAATTCAAAATATTTGTTCGATCCAAAAAATCACTATCACTTAAAGTTATTCAAATATTTTTTAAATGAAAAAAAATGGGGTGCTCCTTGTCCGTTTTTATTGGAAGAACCATATCTAAACATACCAGATATGTTAAAAGACAAATATATTAAATCACAATTGGAGATATGATGATTAATTGGTTGAAATATTCTGGTTGTAATATTACTTTAAAATTAA
>Ga0114975_10002311_pt1 | contig 13065 bp, 11 predicted proteins | sample S_130626_EF_Meta_FD_87031 | JGI IMG/M metagenome (GOLD analysis project Ga0114975, IMG submission 87031) | Freshwater microbial communities from Lake Simoncouche, Canada to study carbon cycling - S_130626_EF_MetaG | ecosystem: Environmental > Aquatic > Freshwater > Lake | place: Lake...
CATTGACTCTGAAGCACTTTTGGCGGTCCCGTTCTTTTTACTGGTTGGGGAATTGATGGCGTCATCCGATGTGGTCCATCGGATGATCCGATTGGCACAAACTTTGGTCGGACACTTTCGCGGTGGCTTGGCGCAAGTAGTGACTTTGTTCAGCATGTTCTTTGCTGGCATATCTGGCTCTTCAACAGCAGACGTAGCTGTATTGAGTAGAACTGTTGCGCCAGAGATGGACCGTGAAGGCTATGACCGTGCATTCACGGCAGCACTCATTGCATCAGCCTCCACGATGGCCAATTTAATTCCACCTAGCATCATGGCGATCGTATATGGCGCCACTGGAAATGTGTCAATCGGCGGATTATTTTTAGCCGGTGTTGTTCCTGGTGTCCTAATAGGCGTAGGCCTCATGGTCTACAGCTACGTATGGGGTCCGCCCGGGTTTAAAAAGAAACGTGCTTCATTCTCGGAAGTGGCGCTCGCATCCAAAGAAGCAGCCATGCCTTTGTTGATTCCTGTCATTATCATGGGCGGAATTTTGTCGGGCTGGTTCACACCAACAGAAGCAGGAATGATCGCTTCTGTTTATGTATTACTGGTTTTGATTCCGATTTATCGGCCACGCCATGTCTATGAATTACCACGCGACTTTATGTATGCGGGCCTTTTGTACAGCTTGCCCCTTGCTGCGGTTGCAGCAGCATCCGCATTTGGCTGGATGGTGGCTTATTTGCGCGGTCCTGATATCGTATCCACCTACATAACAAGTGTTGCAGGTACCAGTGGGCCGATGATCATGTTCTCACTGGTTGTCTTATTTGTGATTGTGGGCGACTTTATTGATGCAGTCCCTGCCATCATTATTTTCATGCCTATCATCAATAAGCTTACTGAAATTGGCAATATCAACCCCTTGCATATGGGTGTAGTTCTTATCACCACACTCGTGTTTGGTTTGATCACCCCTCCATATGGCTTATCTCTATTGGTCGCTTCGAAATACGTAGGCGTAGGCTTTGGGCGCGCTGTTGTCAGGTCCTTGCCTTTGTACGGCGTATTTTTACTGACCATTGCCTTTGTGGTGCTTTTTCCTGATGTGGTTTTGTATCTGCCTAAGTTACTGTTACCTGAATCAGTTGGATGTTTCAAAGCGCCAGGGGGTGCTGGCTACATCTGCCCTAACTAACTCCTGGAGCGCCACATGGGACATGCAAAATTTTCAACTGCAAAAACTGAGTGGCCTTTTAGTGTTAGGCCACTCACTCCGCTCTTGGGCGCGGAGATTAGCGGTGTCAATCTTTCCGAAGAAATCTCTACGGAAGTACTTGCTGGCATCCACAAGGCATTCTTGCAATACCAAGTCCTTTTGTTTCCCCCACAAAAGGTACCGCCTGCACAGCAAGTCAAACTAGCCCAATGCTTTGGTGAAGTTCAGATCCATGTGATGAACCAATACCACGCTGACGGTTTTCCTGAGTTGTACCGACTCTCCAATCTCAATGCCGAGGGCAAGCCCAATGGCAAGCATCCCGACAAAGGCACTTTAGAGTGGCATACAGATGGCTCTTGGCAACGTGTCACTGGGCATGCCACAGTGATTTATGGCGAGGTGATGCCTGAACCTGGACAAGGCGGACAAACCCATTTCTGCGATATGTACGGCGCCTATGAACGCCTAAGTCCTGAGTGGAAAGAACGCATCGCCAATTTGCGCGCAGTACACAACCTTGATTTTTCTCGCACGCGCAGGCACGGTGAAGACCCTATGACGGAAGACCAACGCAAGGCTGTACCGCCAGTCGACCACCCTATTGTGCGCACCCATCCAGAGACAGGTCGTAAATGTTTGTATCTAGGGGATCATGCGGAATACGTTGTGGGTATGCCATATGAAGAGGGCCGTGCGCTGATTGAAGAACTCAATCGAATGGCCATCCACACAGACTTGACCTACGAACACGATTGGCAAATCCACCAACTCATTGTGTGGGACAACCGTTGCCTGGTGCATAAAGCCACACCTTACGACCCACACACGCAAAGCCGCGTCATACGTCGGTGCACTGTGTTAGGTGAAGTTCCGGTTTAAAGCGCGAATTCTCCAAAACAACCAACCGCTGATGGATAGGTTGAGTAAATTCCAAGCGATACCGTTCATAAAAGCGGCCTGGTAAGAGCCAGTTAAATCGAAAATCTTGCCCGACATCCATCCGCCTAAAGCCATACCGACCAAGCTGGCCATGATCACAGACCCCACCCTGGCGCCGGCCTCTTGGGGCGGGAAATACTCTCTGACGATGATGGCGTACGCAGGCACGATACCGCCTTGAAACAAACCGAACATACCCGAGATGATGTAGAGCGGCACCAAACCATCGAAAGGTAGAAATAGCAACAACGCTATTCCCTGTAAAGCTGAACCCAGAAGTAGCGTTCGAATTCCACCGATGCGGTCACAAATCCACCCAGACACCAATCTGCTGACGATTCCACATGTGAGCATCAGCGAAAGCATCTCTGCCCCTCTTGCTGCGCCATAGCCTAAATCAGAGCAATACGCCACGATGTGTACCTGCGGCATCGACATAGCCACACAACACGCGACCGCGGCGATGCACAGAAGCACTTGCGCATGCCCCAACTGCAATCCAAAAGGTTGAGACGATATCAATCCAGAGTTGCGGATAGAAGGTGCATCAACTGTTACCAAAGGGGGCCGTTGTCGCATTAAAAATGACAACACAGCCATGCAAACACCACAAAAAATACCCATACCAATATAGGTTTGGCGCCAACCAATGGTCTCTATGCCCCACTGGGCAACAGGTGGCCAAAAGGCTCCAGCCACGTAATTTCCACATGCACAAATCGCTACAGCGATGCCTCTGCGCTTATTCCACCAAAGCGAGGTGTCGGCCATCAAGGGCGCGAAGGTAGACGAACTTCCCAATAGCCCCAACAAAATGCCATGTGCCAACCCAAACACCCAAATATTAGGCGCTAAACCAGCAATGACAAATCCTGCGGTTACCGCCACAGAACCCACCCATAAAACCGGCGTAATTCCATATCTATCCGCCAATTTGCCAGTCCACATACCTCCAACACCCAAACAAATCATCATCAAGGTGTAAGGTAAAGAGGCATTGGCCCTATCCACACCAAACTCAGCTTGCACAGGGGGTAACACCACTGCAACCACGTACATACAACTACTACCCAATGTGACTAAGCACAGGGTTATGAGGAGTCTCCAAGCCGCATAAGGCGAGTCAATTAAATCTTCAGAAGCAGGTGTGTTGGGCATCTCTTGAGATTAGCACGCCATGCACTCTTTTGGGTTAAGGGTTTATCGGGTAAATCTTTGCTAGCAATTTGTAACTGTTTGGTTATGATGGATCGATAGGGAGGATTTCATGGCTGTCCGCACACCAGGTTTAGAAAAGCAACATGACGCACTGGCTGCACTGTCGTCCCGTTACATCACCGTAGACGACTTACCTTGGAAAGAAACCAAATTCAAAGGAATATGGATCAAAGTGCTAATGGAAGACCCAGATACAGGCCTCCAAACAGTCCTCACCAAAATGGAGCCTGGTTCTGTCCTAACAGACCATCAGCATGTCGAGCTTGAACAGAGCTGGGTATTGGAAGGATCTCTGGTTGACCATGAGGGCGAAGTGCATGCTGGCAACTACGTATGGCGCCCTGCAGGAAGTAGACATACAGCGCACGCACCCAACGGTGCACTGGTTTTAGGATTTTTTCTTAAACCCAACCATTTTTTCTAAATTCTTCTGCACATATTGATTTCCAATCCAGGCCTAACTTATGAAATTTGGTGACTTTGTCAAAGTGAAATCTCTGCAAACTGTGGAGAACTTTAAGAACAGCATTCAAGATCTGGGACTCGATATCCCTTGCGATGAAGAGTTACTGATTGGCGAAACCTCACCGATGGCACAGCCACTGCAAGTGGGTGCATTCAAAATAGGTAATCGGTACGCCATCCATCCCATGGAGGGATGGGATGGCAATGCAGACGGCAGTCCATCTGACAATACCCGCCGGCGATGGAGCCATTTTGGAAAATCTGGTGCCAAATTAATTTGGGGTGGTGAGGCAGTAGCAGTCAGACATGATGGTCGCGCCAATCCTCAGCAACTCCTGATGGACGCAAAAAACCAATCTGCCATCGCCCAACTTCGCGAAACGCTCGTTGCGTCCCATAAAGAAGCCATGGGCGATGACAAAGATTTACTAGTTGGCCTACAACTCACCCATTCGGGACGGTTTTGCAAGCCCAACACTAATCAAATGGAGCCGCGTGTCTTGTTCAACCATCCGCTATTGGATGGAAGATTTGGACCGGCACAAAACATCGTTGTCTTACGGGACGATGAGATCGAGCGCTTGATCGAAGATTTTGTAGTGGCTGCAAAACGCGCCTGGGACTGCGGTTTTCAATTCGTAGACCTAAAACATTGCCATGGCTATTTAGGCCACGAGTTTTTAAGTGCCAAAACAAGGACGGGTAAATACGGTGGCTCTATGGAGCACCGCTCACGTTTTTTAAAAGAGCTAGTAGCAGGCATTCGCGCAGAAGCCCCACAACTTGGATTAGGTGTCAGGCTCTCTGCATTTGATTTCTTACCATTCCGTCCTGACCCGGCTCTTTCAAACTCCGACGAACTCGGCCCCGGCATTGCGGTAGATGCATCTGGGTCAATGCCATACCAATATGGTTTTGGAATCGATGCAGCTGACCCGCGTCAAATTGCATTGAGTGAAACATTTGAATTTTTAGAGGTTGTAGAAAGTCTCAATATCCAGTTGATGAACATCACATTGGGTAGCCCATACTACAACCCGCATCTCACACGCCCTGCCATGTACCCACCCTCAGATGGTTACCAACCCCCTGAAGACCCACTTGTGGGGGTTGCTAGACACCTCGATGCGGTGCGACAATTAAAACAGCGTTTTCCAAACATGGCATTCGTCGGCAGCGGGTACACCTATTTACAAGAATTCTTACCGCATGTGGCGCAGGCAGTGGTGCGAAAGGGTTGGACTGATTTTGTAGGTCTCGGACGTATGGTGCTTTCCTACCCTGAATTGCCAGCAGATGTTCTTGCTGGCCGCACCTTCCAAAGAAAACGGCTATGTCGCACCTTCAGCGACTGCACCACCGCCCCAAGAAATGGAATGGTGTCTGGTTGCTACCCGCTGGATGCGCACTACAAAAAATCCCCGCAGATGATTCAACTGACGCAAATTAAAAAAGCGGCCAACCTCTCCTGATGTCTAGAAATACCGTCCGATGAAAAAAAGTCCTGCCAAACCTATTACTCGCGACCCAGAGAAGAGTCGCGCCAATATATTGCAGGCAGCACGGACTGAATTCGCACGCTGCGGGCTTGGGGGTGCGCGTGTCGACCAAATCGCCCAGATAGCAGGCATCAACAAGCGAATGCTCTACTATTATTTTGGCAATAAGGACGGCTTGTTCTGCGCCGTATTGGAAGCCAACTACGCCCACAAACGTGATTCAGAAAAAGCATTGGCACTGGAGCAAGAAGAGCCAGTGGAAGCCATTCGCAAACTCATTGCGCTCACCTGGGGCTATTACCTCAAGCATCCAGAATTCTTGACGCTTCTCAACAGCGCTAATTTGCACCAAGCCAAACATCTCAAAAAGTCAAAAGAAGTTCGCAAAATGCACACTCCTTTTGTTTCCATGATCAAAAGCGTCTTAGACAAGGGCGTAGAACAAAAGGTTTTCAAAAAGGATGTCGACCCCGCGCAACTCTACATCAGCATTGCAGGACTTGCCTACTTTTACCTTTCCAACCAATACACGCTTTCGGCAATTTTTGGACGCAATTTGTTAGCCCCCACTGCGCGCAAAGAACGGTTAGCGCATATGACTGACGTTGTTTTGTCTTATCTGACAAATAAATAAATATGTAGATTTCATTTTCGTTGTTGAGTGCAAAACCCAGTTTTTGCTTTTTTGTTGGTAAATTTTTTAACAGGAGATTTGATATGAAAAAACGATTTGCGATGAAATGTCTCTCAGTTGCCATTGCCTCCTTGGCAATTTCTAACATGAGCTTTGCACAAGATTGGAAGCCTAATCGCCCTATCACGGTGATAGTGCCCTGGGCGGCGGGAGGATCAACGGACCAAGTAACGCGTGTTACTGCGGCAGAGATTGAGAAGTCTTTGGGACAAAAAGTCGTTATCGTGAATCAACCAGGAGCCTCTGGATCTATCGGAACAAAAAGTGCCCTTGATGCGCCTAAAGATGGTTACACATGGACTGCTGGCGCGGCCCAAGATTTAGGCGCATACGAAACACTTGGCATGCTAAAGACGAGAATCAACGATTGGCATTTGTTTCTCAATGTAGCCAATGTGCAGTTGCTTGGTGTGAATCCATCCACACCCTATAAAAATGCAAAAGAACTGTTAGATGCCATGAAAGCGAAGCCCGGACAAGTAACGGTGGCAACTGCAGGAGTCACCTCATCTGGTCATAACGCCATGGATTTGATAGCCAAAGTTTCTGGCGTCAAATACCGCCATGTCACCTATGACGGCGGCAATCCTGCTGTAGTTGCAACCGTTGCGGGTGAAACAGAGGTCACCACACAGTTGGCCGTAGAGCAAGCCGACATGATTCGTGGGAAACGAATTCGTCCTTTAGCGACTGTTAGCGATAAGGCCTTAGATCTAGAGGGTTATGGGGTGATTGAGCCTTTATCTAAAACGCTTCCAGGATTTAAAGCACCCGCAAACTACTTTGGTATTTTTATTCCAAAAGGCGTACCTGACGAAGTGGTCAAAACGGTTGAAAAAATTTGGGTTGACAACATTTCAAAAAGCGAAGCCTTGAAAAAATATGCCACAAGCAGAGGCGCCTTGTTTGCCCCCTACTACGGCGCTGAATCCGTAACCGCTGCTATGCCAGCAGTTCAAGCTAACGCATGGCTTTTATTTGAGACGGGTAAAGGAAAAGTCTCTCCTGATACCGTTGGAGTCCCTAAGCCCTAAACACACACGATAAAAATGTGAGATGAGAGCGACCATATGACGCAAGACACACAAGAAGCCCTGGATGCATCTGCCCAAATCGCCCATGAGCGAAAAATTTCGCCGCGTGGTGATTTGATTCAATCCGTCGTCTGGATAGCCGTGGGATTGGCAACGTTAGTCGAATCCTTGCGGATGGATCGCCTAGAAAATCAAGACATCAATCCTTACACCATCCCCGGATTGCTGCCTGGTTGCTTAGGAATTGCTATTGTGCTGTTTGGTCTGCTTATGGCCTATCGCTCCATCTCACGCCGTGCGCTGGCACCGCAGGAAAAGAAACCGTTGACACCCGCCATCCGTCACGAACTCCATCGCATGTGGACAATTTTATTTTTATGCATTGGTTTTTCATGTGGGTTAGTCGGTCACGGTTTGCCGTTTTGGCTTGCTGCAGCGGTGTTCATCACCATAACGATTGGCGTTTTGCAGTTTGACCAACTCAAAGAGAACAATACCGTGAAGCGTGGACTGTTCATGGCTGCAGTGATTGGCTTGTGTGCAGGCGTCACCATCATGCTCGTCTTCCAAGAATTTTTTCTTGTCAGACTGCCCTAAACCCGAACATTTGGAGAAAAGCCATGCTTGACGGTTTGCAAATGCTCGGTACCTCGTACCTTAGCTTTTTAAATTTCTGGTCTTTGTCCTATGGTTTAGGCGGCGCATTCATTGGAATTTTGGTGGGCTGCATGCCGGGCTTATCTGCCACGTTATGCATTGCCTTGCTCACTACATTGACTATCAAGATGGCGCCTAACGATGCGATTTTGATTTTGATTTGCGCCTATGTGGGCACACTGTATGGCGGAAGTCGCAGTGCTATTTTGCTCAATATTCCCGGCACTGCAGCCAATGCAGCATCGTGTGCTGACGGCTATGCACTAGCACTACAAGGACAAGCGGGGCGTGCCATTGGCATCGCTACTTCAGGGGCTTTCACAGGCACACTGTTTGGAGTGATTTGCTTAGCCATGTTCACGCCATCTTTGGCAGAAATTGCCTTGTCTTTTGGTGCATTTGAGTTTTTTTGGCTTGCTCTATTTGGCGTAGCGATGTCAGGCAGCATTGTGGGAGAAGACCCCATCAAAGGCTGGCTGATGGGATGTTTAGGCTTGCTGATTGCGCAGATCGGACAAGAAGGTCTCTATGCCTACAACCGATTTACCTTTGGTTGGGATGAAATGTCAGGAGGCATTTCATTGATACCTGCATTGATTGGAGCATTTGGATTTGCCGAGGTTCTTACTACATTGGCAGATCCTATTGAACGCAAAATCATCGAAATGCGCGACTCCGTCTTACCGCGCTTTCGAGAGGTCGCGCAGTACTGGCGCACCGTATTTCGTTCTGGCGTGATTGGGGTAGTTACAGGCATCTTGCCTGGCATTGGGGAAGACTCGGGCGCTTGGATGTCCTATGCAGCCGCAAAAGCCGTGAGCCCTGAAAGAGAAAAATTTGGCAAGGGTTCAATCGATGGTTTGATGGCCGCTGAAACAGGTGACATGTCTGCAATCCCTGGAGGCATCATTCCAGCTTTAGCTTTGGGTATCCCAGGCTCGGCACCAGCCGCCGTCTTGATGGCAGCGATGATCATCCACGGCATTCAACCTGGGCCAATGTTGATGATCAAAACGCCTCAGTTTGTATATGACGTTGTCGCTATGACGACGATTGCCACATTTAGTATTTTGTTATTTGGCTTATTCATGGTCAGACCTTTGTTATTGGTCTTGCGTGTCAAGCGCACTGTATTGATGCCCATCATTTTTGTATTGTGCACGGTAGGGGCGTTTGCAATTTCATCGCGGCTATTTGATGTGTATTGCATGATCATCATTGGCATCGGCGCATTCTTTTTGCGCCGCCGCGGGTATGAAATGGCACCATTTGTCTTAGGCCTCGTGTTGGGTGAATTGCTAGACAAGAGTTTGCGTCGCGGATTGGTTCTTTCAGATGGAAGCTTGGAACCATTCTTTGTTCGCCCTATCTGTACAGCTTTGGCTTTGGTAACTCTTTTCACCATGTTGATGTACATCCCTGCAGTCAATGCGCGCGTGACCTTGGGTTGGCAATCATTCAAAAATATGTTCTCTCGCAAATCTGCTTGATACTTAAACTGACATGCGCGCGAATTCATTTTCACTATGCAACGAAGTATTGCAACCGCTATCGTTTGAAGCGCAATGCCAATATGCTGCCTCCTTAGGGTATGTAGGGCTCGAGGTTGCACCGTTCACATTGAGCGACGCCCCACAGAAAATCACAGTGGAAGACGCTAAAAATTTTAGAGATATTGCCCACGCACATGGATTGCAAATCACTGGATTACATTGGCTACTCGTCAAACCCGAGGGTTTGTCCATCACATCAAGGGATGTACGCATTCAAGAAAAAACCCATGCATTTGTCCACCATCTCTGCACACTGTGCGCTGCCATGGGCGGCAAGTATTTGGTACATGGTTCACCTAAGCAGCGTCTAATTGAACACGGGCAAACCCATAGCGAGGCCTTGGCTTTGGCTACCCATTTTTTTGCATTGGCTGCAGAAAGCGCGCATCAATTTGGCGTCACGTATTGCATAGAACCTTTATCGGCAGACCAAACACCGCTCATCAATACCTTGGCGCAAGCCATTGACGTCGTTAAAAAAGTCAACCATCCGGCACTTAAAACCATGCTCGATACCAGTTCCGCAGGCCTAGCGGAAGACAGGTCAATCGCCGAATTGATTGATCGATATTTTCCTAGCGGCCATATTGCCCATGTACAACTCAATGACCCCAATCGAAGAGGTCCTGGGCAAGGCGATATGCAATTTGGCTCTATCTTGCGCGCGCTTGACAGACATCATTACCAAGGCGCCATCGCCATAGAGCCCTTTGATTACCAACCGGATGGCCAAGCGTGTGCAGCCCACTCCATTGGATATTTAAAAGGTCTAGTCGAAAGTTAGTAAAACCTAAAACCATCTCTTATGCAACCAACTTTTCGAATCGCAGAAATCGAATTACTTGAAACACCAGTCGTTTTGCGGATGCCCTTTCGATTTGGCATCGTGACTTTACGTAAGTGTTTTCAAGCATTTGTTCGGGTCCGCATTGAAACTTCCGATGGTAAGAGTGCATGGGGTGCCACAGCGGAAATGATTGCACCCAAGTGGTTTGATAAAAACCCTAACCTCACCGATGATGAAAATTTTGAGCAAGAGCGCGATGTCTTACGTATTGCCACACAGGCGTATCTGAGCGATACATCCTCAGACACTGCATTTGGTCATTTCATAAGACACCACGATACCCATCTCAAGGTTTGCGCCTCCAAAGGATACAACCCCCTTTTAGCAAGTTACGGCAATGCCCTGATAGACAAGGCCGTTTTAGACGCGCTATGTCGTATTCGTCATATGTCTTTTTACCAAGTCATGCAATCTAATTTGGTAGGGATGCACGATGGCCATTCGCAATTTAGCGGTATAGATTTTTCTGCATTTCTAAATCAACTCAGACCGGCAACCCATATTCATGCGCGGCACACCGTCGGTTTGGTTGATGCTATTACAGCGGCAGACATTACCGAACCTGTCAACGATGGGCTACCTGAAACATTGGAACAAGTAGTTGAACACTACGGGCACCGTTATTACAAACTCAAAGTCTGCGGCCAACTCGACAAAGATATCGCTAGATTAACTGCCATTGCTTCGGTTCTTGATCGCATCCAAGCGCCTTACTTCGCCTCACTCGATGGAAATGAGCAATATAAAAATGCTGAAGAAGTTGCGGAATTGCTCTCCACTATGCGTGCCACTCCAGCGCTCCATCGTATGGTCAATAGCATCATGTTTGTAGAGCAGCCGATTAGCCGTGCGCATGCGCTTGATACAGACTTATCCCATATGAACTTGGGATTACCCGTCATCATGGACGAGTCAGATGGAACGTTAGACGCCTTTGTAAAAGCCAAAGGCAAAGGCTACTCAGGGATTTCTAGCAAAACGTGCAAGGGCATTTACAAATCATTTTTGAATGCCGCCAGATGCCAGCAATGGAATACCGAAGGAAACACGCGACACTTCTTCATGTCCGGAGAAGACTTGACCGTCCAAGCAGGATTGTGCATTCAACAAGATTTGGCTTTGGTTAATTTATTAGGTATTACCCATGTCGAAAGAAATGGGCATCACTATGTCAACGGACTGGTATCGCGCACCAAGGAAGAACAAGCTGACTTTTTACAAAATCACGGTGATTTATACGAAAGTTCTTTCGGCGCTACGCGCGTCAAGATTTCAGAAGGTCGCTTACATATTGCATCTTTGGCGTGCCCTGGTTTTGCCAGTGCCGCTATGCCAGACTTTTCGCGCATGCAGCCCTTAGGTCATGCTGCGCACGTATAGGACGTATTTCAATGGATATCCAATTAATCAACACCCAAGGAAATCGCTATAGCTACACCATGTTGGCTAAAGCATTGGCTTCGTCCAACGAAGTTCCATGTTTCAACCGCATTGTTTACTCGGCCGCCCATGTGGTTTCTAACCCCCTTGCAGCGGCCGACCCTTGGATCAAAACCCCCCTGGATTGGGAGGCAACGCTAGCCTATCGACGCTACTTATGGTCTCTTGGGTTTGGTGTGGCAGAGGCTATGGATACGGCACAACGCGGCATGGGTTTGGACTGGCCAACTTCCCTCGAATTAATTCAACGCACCCTACTTGCCGCACAAGATTATCCGAATGCTTTGGTCGCTTCAGGTTGTGGCACCGACCATTTAGAACTAGACCAAGTCAAAACGGTGGACGACGTGATCCGTGCTTATGAATACCAAATGGAGGCCATTGAAGCTTTGGGTGGCAAGTTAATCATCATGGCTAGCCGCGCCTTGGTAAGAGTAGCTCAAGGCCCGGATGACTATGAAAAAGTTTATGGCCGCATCATTTCGCAAGCCAAACAACCTGTGATCTTGCACTGGCTCGGCGATATGTTCGATCCTGCATTGCGTGGCTACTGGGGTCATATTGAACTAGACAGGGCTACACAAACTGCACTGGACATCATTCACGCATACAAAGATAAGGTAGACGGCATCAAGGTCTCACTTTTGGACAAGCAACGTGAGATCACGATGCGCAGATGCCTACCGGCGGGCGTCAGGATGTATACGGGTGACGACTTCAACTATCCTGAACTGATTGCAGGAGATGGCGCCGGCTCAGAAACAGTCCACCAACACAGTGATGCCTTGCTTGGAATATTTGACGCCATAGCCCCGACTGCTAGTTATGCTCTGAGCCAGCTTGCGCTTGGTGATTCAAAGGGGTTTATACAAACTCTTGAACCCACTTTGGCGCTTTCACGCCATATTTTCCAGGCTCCTACCCGCTTTTATAAAACCGGCGTGGTATTCATGGCATGGCTGAACGGACACCAATCGCATTTTTCCATGGTGGGTGGGCAACAAAGTGCACGCTCTGTGCAGCATTTATGTGATCTCTTTGTGCTTGCTGATAAAGCTGGTTTATTTGTAAATCCAGAGCAAGCCCAGTCCCGCATGCAATCGTATTTAAAAGTACATACGTAAATTTTCAACAGCTTTTGCAAATGCTATGGACCAAGTCGATTTTGTGAATGGAAAAACCCGCGTGTATGGCATTGTGGGCGACCCGATTGAGCAGGTCCGCTCGCCAGAAATGGTCACCTGGGAAATGCAACGACGACAACATAATGCGGTGCTGGTACCCATACACATTGGACGCGATGAGTTTGACTCTGTGATGCCAAACCTTATGCGTATCCAGAATTTAGATGGCTTGATTTTCACCATACCTTTTAAAGCGCAAGCCATCGAATTAGCCAAAAGCCTTGGGCCCCAAGCAACACAGATTGGCGCCATCAACGTTTTAAAAAAACATAGCGATGGGCAATGGAGCGGTGAAATCTTTGACGGAATAGGCTGTGTGGAAGCCTTC
>Ga0114975_10002313_pt1 | contig 13054 bp, 8 predicted proteins | sample S_130626_EF_Meta_FD_87031 | JGI IMG/M metagenome (GOLD analysis project Ga0114975, IMG submission 87031) | Freshwater microbial communities from Lake Simoncouche, Canada to study carbon cycling - S_130626_EF_MetaG | ecosystem: Environmental > Aquatic > Freshwater > Lake | place: Lake...
CATGTATAATAATTATTTGGGTGAAGGGAACATGGTCTATGGAATGAACTGTATTCTGGCGATTGCGTGCTGGTCAGGATACAATCAGGAGGACGGTATTGTGATGAATTATGATGCTGTTCATCGTGGTATGTTTCGTTCGATGGCGTTCCGTTCATATGAGGCGTTTGAAGAGGATGATGAGAAGGCAAATATTCAGGTGCGATTTGGAAATCCGAAGTTGATTGGAAATTGGAAGGAGTTGCGCCCAGGTCTGGATTATTCAAAGTTGGATGATCGCGGTATTATCAAGGAAGGTGCGTATGTGGATGAAACTACTGTGATTGTGGGTGCGTATATGACGAGTACAACGGGTGGCCAGATGAAGGATGCGTCGACCACTCCGCAGGTATGGACACGTGGTCGTGTAGAGAAGGTGGCGATCATGGTGAACAATAAGGGAATGCGCCTGGTGAAGATTCGTGTGGTACAGGATCGTATTCCAGAGCTCGGTGATAAATTCTGCTTGACAGATGATCATGATGTACTCACCAATAATGGATGGAAATCAATCAAAGATGTTACACTAGAAGATAAAGTCGCACAACGTAATAATAAAAAAATAGAATTTGTACATCCACAAGAGATATTCGATTTCGATCATGATGGAGCAATGATGTTAGTACAAACAGAAAGAGGAACACAATATGTAACGGGAGATCATCGATTATATGTACTTGATCCGAATGGAAATACAAGTTTAATTCGAGCCTCCGAGTTATATCACACCTCATATCGGTTGTATTCATTGATAGATCAGTATGAACAACCAAGTATAATTCACACAATGTACTATACAGAAAGTAATTTGATAGGAAATAAAGTATATTGTCTTTCCGTACCAACAGAAGTGTTTTTAGTACGCCGTCAAGGCGAAGAAACAGCATTGTGGACAGGCAACTCAAATCGTCACGGCCAGAAGGGTACCATTGGCGCCTTGTTGCGTGGCCACGACATGCCGCGCACAGAGTCAGGCATTGTTCCAGACATGATTATGAATCCGCACGCGATTCCATCGCGTATGACCATTGCGCAGAACTTGGAACAGTTGATGGGAAAGACGGCGGCGCTTTCAGGAACGATTGGAGATGGAACGTCATTTATGAATGATGGTTCTCCGCAGGAATCCATTGGAGGAATCTTGGAGGAACTGGGATATGAGAAGTATGGCAATGAGGTGATGTATAATGGAGCAACAGGAGAGCAGATTCCTGCGACGATTTTCATTGGACCGGTGTATGGAATGCGTCTGAAACATATGGTAGAGGACAAGTGGCAGGCGCGCGGACAGGGTCGCAAGGAGGCAAGAACACATCAGCCGACGGGTGGTCGTGGCGCACAGGGTGGTCTGAAGATTGGTGAGATGGACCGTGATGCGATTATTGCGCATGCGGGCATGTCGTTTGTAAAGGAATCGTTTATGGAGCGTTCGGACGGTACAACCATGCCGATGTGTGTGGCATGTGGAACGATTCCGATTTACAATCCGAAGTTGAACATTGCGATCTGTTCGATGTGTGATGGACCGGTTCGGTATTCGGGTGATTCGGTTTCGAATCTGGAGATTCTGCCGCCGCTGGGCCGCCCCAAGTCGAAGATTGTTCAAGTGGAGATGCCCTATTCGACGAAACTGCTAACGCAGGAGCAAGAGACGTATTTGAATCTGAGCATGCGATACATTACAACCAGTGGAGTTCAGAAGCTGACATCATTTGAATCATCGGGCGCAACCAGCCAGATGGCCATGGAACTTCCTCGATTGATTTTACCACCGACCACGGCGCCGGCCTATATCCAGCCGATGGAAGAGAAGAAGTTTACTTTAGAGGAACTAAACTCAATGGAGGCATCGATGGCAGAACAATTGAATCCGAAGTTGGATGTGATTGCGGAAGAAAATGAGGCGTTGATGGAAGAACCGATCATACAGGTGGCCGCACCTCAGTTGATGATGACACAGCAACAAGTGGTACAGCCCAATGCGTTTATGGTACAGCAAATGGCGCCACAAAATGAAGTAGTGTATCCGTCACAATTGGCAATGCCGCAAGGTATGCCGCAAGGTATGCAACAAATAGGCGGTGATCCAACCAATCTTGGGTTCCCGATGGTAGTACAACAGCAAGCCCCTGTTTTTCCACGTATTACCGCAGGCGGTGACGGCGTGATTGCGAACCCACTGCCAGGGCAAGGTGGTGCGATGTTGGTAGTGGACACCAGTGGAGGCGCGATGGCACAGATGGGACTAGATCAAGGCGGTGGTACGCGTCGTATCCGTCGATTCCAGAGTGGTGGTCAATCATCCGCTCCTACGTTTTCTTCGGTGATGCCGTCTACTGTTCCATCGAGCGGAGGTAGCAGTAGTGGTTCTATTACAATCACGAAACTAGAATAAATTTGAAAACATCTGTTAACGCTATAATCATCAAATCATGTCAGCACTTCTTTCCACGACCTATCGAAAGCATATTACATGGAATGGGTATCCAGCTGATGTGATGAAGTCTGGACTTCAAAAGTACATTCGCCGAGGAATCATTGACAAGGCCCTCTATTGTGCGGGAGAACTTGATCTCTTTAAGGATGCGCCTAATACATCACAAGGAGAAGGGATTCGTACCAATTTCCTTCATCGTTTGATGGTGATTTATATGGAGGATGTTGAGAATCTGTCCATCTTTGATGAGGTAGATCGGAAAATGAATGAATTGTTTAAAGAGCGTGAAAAGGAAGATCGTTCTAAAGAAAAAGAAGAGCGGTTGATTTCTGAAATGGTGATTCGAATGGGGCAGTCGACCAAGGCCCGAATGTGTTCTCATATTCGGGCCGTGTTCAATCCAAAGTACAAACCAATCCATCCGCAGTTTCCTAGCATTCAAGTACTCTGGTCGGAAATTGAGAAAAATAAGACAGAACAAGTTGGAGATCTGCTTGAGTTTCATTGTACGATGTTTAAGAAATATGTAAAAGAGAAAAACATTCTTGCGGTGTACTATGGCTTTCAAATTGAATCCTCAGAACAAAAGTTGAAAGAGAAGCTATTTGGAAGTTCAAAACCAGTATGGTTCATCTTTCAGCAACTGATCTCGCCACTTTATCCTACCAAAAGCGAACGCGTGAACAAGTTTGTTCAATGGTACAAGAATCATATCGGAACGATGAATGAGGGGTTCATGTGCTGGCTGTTGCCCCTTCTTCACGAACTGAATGTGATTCCATTGGGACAACTTCCAATAGAAAACCAAGTAGGATATCCCATGTCATGGGACCGAAATAGGGAGGGTCAGCGAATGGAGATTGATGCGTATGTGGAAGATAAGCATACAAGCAAAGGACGTCAGCGAAGAGCGGGTCTAATCGAGTTTGCCTTTGAGGGCGCGCTAGTAGAGAATCAGGCATCTTTCGTGAATCCATTGTGGAAGCATTTCTATGAGGATGGTAAGCGCCTTGATTCAGGAGTTGTACCAGAAGGAGAAAAAGTACAGAAACCAGAATCCCCTTCTGTTAGACGGGGCCCCAAGATCGCAAAGCAAGAAGAGAAAGTCGACGATCTCCCAGAGAAAGAGTCCACCGCGTATGACTTTGTAGTTCGTACACAACTGACGACTATGGGCACAAAGATGGATGTCTACTTTGCTAAGGATAAAGCGGGAAAGTTAGTCGTGGTAAAGGGGCCGTATTCAAGCAGAAAAGAGATCGACATCCTCCTGTCAAATACAGAATGGAAGAAAAAGTTCAATTTACCCTACAACCGATTCGAAGTGAAGGAGATGATACCTGATCGATGGCCACAGGGTGTTCCGTTAGGTGCGAGGAACAAAATCAATCGAAATCAGCCAGCCTTCTTCTTAGTCTTTGAATCCTATATCGAGGAGTCTCAGATTCGAACCATACAGAAATCCAGTACGTTATGGCCTCCCACGGAAGTGGTGGATTGGGAGAAAATTCCGTTTCATTTCGATTATAGAGGTCGTAAATTGACAGAGCAAGAGATAACTGATTATGTTCACGCAGTCTTGTTTCGTTATCTTCTTGGGATATCGGACTACGCCGATCGTAACTTTGTATTAAAAGATGGGCGGGTCATTTCCATCGACGAAGATGTAGAAAATCACGAAATCAACCTGTATAAAGTTCTACAAAAGAACAAGGCGCAATTCGTATATCAATGGTTACAAGAGAATTACGAGAAGCTGGATGTGGCGAATTGGGAACCGAAGATCCCTGCACAACAGAACAAGCTTACACAGATTCAAAACAAAGCATCATGTTTAAAGTTGTTTCAAGAAGTGGATCAATCAACAATAAAATTGACACATAAAAATCCGGATGAATCGGTAGCCATGTCTGAAGCCCCTGTCAAAGTAAAGCGAGGTCCGAAAATTGCCAAGCCCAAAGCGGTAGTACCTGCGGTAGAAGCGGTTCCCGCAGCCGCACCAGTTGTACCCGTCGAAGAAGAAGATAATGTAGTGGTACAGCCTGTCCAAGAACCTCTCCCACAACAATCCAAACCAGAAATTACCATCAGTCGGCTAAACGACAGTTTCGTCTTCATCGATAATATTTATCGTAGTCGAATGACACTTCTAGACATCTTGGAAGAGCGTGGATACGATGTTGACATTTATCGTAAGTTTTCCCCGGCAGAAGCGACTGCTGCCGCTGCCGCAGCAACACTTGCCTCTCTCAATTTCATTGTTTTCAAGAAAGATGATGCGACCAAGAAATGTGATGTTCGATATGCGAATATGAGTCGCCCAAAGCTGGAAACGTTCTTCAATGATGTGCCCGATGAGGAGTCAGAAAATACAGAAGTAATTGTCATGATGAATGGCGGTGTGATGGACGCCCATCATGTTATTGCGCTGAAACAGTACATGAAACTAAAAGAAATACAATCGGAGCGTGGCGAGAAGGTTCGTCGTAAATTGCGTGTTTCCTTCTTCAGTATTGATGTACTTGTGGTGAATCCGCTGCGACATGTATTGGTCCCGAAACACGAGATTGTACCAGAGGAGCAACATAAGGAGCTCATGACATCCATGTACATTACATCCAAATCAAAGTTTCCAGAGATTAAGTTTCATATTGATCCGATTGCGCGATGCATTGGAGCGGTACCAGGTGACATTATCAAAATCACACGCCCGAGCGCATCATCGGGTCAGGCCTTTATTTACCGTGTGTGTGCCCCATAATACTATAAAGTTCTAACACAATTCCTATTTATTTTTACTAAGAATTGAATATATCAATCGTAGATTGTAATAATGATCAAAAGAAACAGCTCTTTCGTTTCCTTGTTTCACCCAGAACGCATTCGCACGAGATGGCTGCCATGTCAGGCGTAATCATTCCATTTGCTTCACTACCAATAGGAGTATCCATGAATGAACTCGCAGGATCACCGTTACAACCAACAAAGGAGGGATTTACGAATGACACGGGACCTACGGGACCATGTGCTACATCATGGCAATCCCAATTGTCTGCGTTTACGGCTCGTTTTAATACGTTAAATACGAGTGCAGCAAGTGGTACAAATGCGAACTTGTCGTCCCTTAAAGATCAGTATAAACAACTTCATAGTGACATTTCTACTACACTGGAGTGCAGTGCCCAGAATAATAATTTATCGGGTGTTCTTACGTTGGCAGGAAGTATACAGAGCCAAATTAATAAGCTGGAAAAGCGCAAAAAAGAGCTTCAAGTGGAAGTGGATACCGCATTGGCACGTGACGAATTACTCCGGTCACAGGAAGTGAAAGTGACTACCCATCAATTGTTCTTACTGGATCGACCGATTCGAAAAGGAATGATCCCATATCTGTGGGCGATTTCTGTGTTTTTCATTGGAATCGGTCTTGTTCTTTATAAAATGTACCTTCCATCGATTGGACCAGATATGGCAACTATCATTGGTATGGAAACGACGTTATTGGACCTTCTTTTTAATCGAACCGTTCTTATTTCGCTATTGGTATGTGTCATTGTTATCATTGTTGCCATATCATTAAAAGTGTCAGGAGTGATTGGTAATTAAATCATAGAAGTAGTAGAATGTCACAAACCTCACTCTGTGCCACCCAAACGAGTTTTACCCAAACGGAACTAACGACACCCTATTCAGCAAGTCCTGCGTTGTTACCGAGTACTCCGAATGGACAAGGAGATCGTGAAGCATCAGGAATGCTGAAAGATACGGTTGTGACTGCGATAGTAACTAATCTTAAGAACACCCAAGTCATTCCGACGCCTTCTTCCTCTAACCCAGAACTCTATCTTACAAAGCAAAAAACATTCATTACAAACGTAAAAGCAGAATATTGTTATTACGAATCGCGTTATAAATACGCGTTGAATATGTTATTTACGGCGATTGCTAGTGGATACCCGACGAGTAATGCAACGATTCAAGCAACCATTCAGAAATATCTTGCGATGACGCAAGGATTTAATCAGAATCTGAATGACTTGACGCAAATTATGAATGCGACGGTATCGGTAATGATGACCACATCATCGGAGGTTAACGCTGAAATTACTCAATACAACGCGCAAATTCAAGAGAAACAAAAGAAATTAGATGAACAAAATCGTATTATTACATCAAATGAAGCGGGAATGAAGATTAAGAAGCAAATGGTGAAATATACGGAAGAAAAAGCGAATAATACAAACAATTTGCTTAATTTGTATGCTTTCTTGAACGTGATAACAATTGGTCTTCTAGTGTATGTCTATAAGGCAGCTGGAGATTCATAAAAGCGGAAAATGTAGTTTGATACTAGGAATGACGACACCGATTGATCAAGTGATTGCGTCTGCGAATTTGTATCAAGATGTAGAATTGGCATCTGCCATCTCTTCCTTAAAGAACGCAGGACAAATCACATCGTTTATTCAGTCACAACAATCCAAAGTATACAATGACATTGTAAAGCAAAAAGAGGATACGTTTTCGAAAGTCTACGGAGACTTGGATCGCGCAGGTCATGTTCAGGAAGCGGTGTTGATGTATGATAAACGTACAAAGGATTTGGCGAGTGTTCAAGATCAAATCTATACCAATCAGAAAAATAGCGCAGATGCCATCGTGGATGATAATCAGTTGGCAAGTCGTAAGACAGAAATGAATGAATGGACTGTGAACAACAAGAAGGATACATTATTTGTGTATTCTTCTCTGTTCGTGGTTCTTTCTGGATTATTACTTCTTACGGGTCTACTTCGAATGGAAATGATTAGTACATCGTTGTGGGTTGGAATGGGAGTCACATTGATTGTGGTATTTGTTGTCATTTTACTGGTTCGTTCACGATATACAGATATTCTGAGAAACAAGCGTTATTGGAACAAACAGATCTTCGAGGGCAAATATGGTAAGATTCCGTCACCTCTTTGCCCGGATATCGTAGATAATATTTATACGGATGCTAGTTCGTTGCGTCAACAAGTTGGTTCAGGAATCGCAAGTGCTGCGATGAGTGTTGCGGGCGGTGCCCAATTCGTAAACCAACAGGCTATGAATGTAGCAACGTCAAGTACATTTGCTGCTAACCGATAAGCCAATACATATTACATGTATCATGTTTTTCATCAATCATAAAAAACATGATGCTTCCAATAGAATGCCAGCGGATCCAGACATTGCCCGATTACAGGCTACGATTACGGATCTAATCACCATCGGTAATTCGATGTATGATCCGACAACGGGTTCCATGACCGCAGAGGTAACCTCGCGAAATAAGGAATTAACTGAAAAAAAGACTAAACTTACGAATGAAATTAAAAAACAGGAAGCCATTATCAATCGAACCAATCGTGATTTCACAGATGTTCGTGATCAGTTGCCTGAGACAATACCGAATAAAAGATTTCATTTGATTGAGGACTATACATTGGTGATGATGAGTATTGCCTATTTATTTATGATAGTTGTCGCATTACAAACGTATGTTCTATACTCGCCTGATAATTGGGTATCAGCACTAGGGAAGGGACTATTTTACAGTTTTATTCTTACGTTGATTTCGGGGGCGTTTCTGTATTATTTGTGTTAAGAAAAATAATAATGTTAAGCGATTTCTCCCTCTAGTTAGGCGGTTTCGCCTTCTAGCAAGGACTTCTCATATTCCTCAATGTCCGCATCCTCATCAAAGAGTCGCATTTGTTTAAAGGTAGTTTTGTCGGATGGCTCACCACACTTGTCACATAAGCGCTTGTACAAATCGGTCTGATTGAGTTTGCGACCCATGCCGCCGCCAACGGATTCGTACCAGTTCTTGTAGACACGGAAGATGTCTTTGATTTTCGCTTCATACCCGCCTTTCTTGATTTCACGGATACGTGCATTCATGAACTTCGCAACGGAATCAAATGACTCCTGATATTTGTTCGACTCCTGGGTCACAATCGCAGGCACTTTACCAAGACCGCCGTGGAGATATTCGGTCTTGTAAATGTGTACCAATCGAGACATGAAGAGTGTTCGCCAGTTTCGCATCTTGGTATCTAGCTGATTATCACGGGGATGGATATTCTCCTTCGGGTTTACCTCATCAACGCCAGGGTCTACGAACTTAGACTCGAATGGAACGGCACGAACACGGCGCCAAGTACCTCGGTCCATTGTATTAATGGCAGGGAACGCGTTACACAACATAAAGATTTTACCGGTGATTTTAAACTTCGTCTGGTCCTCGAATAAGCCACGTGCTTCTACATCGTCTTCACCTGTAAACTGCTTCATACGAGATGTGTTCAACGGCTCACGGTCGTCAGGCTCAGCCATATAGATAAATCGCTTGTTACGAATGGCCATGATATCTGGGTTCGCAGCGCCAGACTCAGGTCGCTTACGTGTCATTGCGGTGGATTGAAGGGATGACGCATAATCGCCGAGCGCCATCGACATCAGGTCCACCAATTTAGACTTGCCGTTACCACCGACACCAATCCAGGTTTCGTAGGTCTGTTCCTTATTCGCGCCTTCGAGACAGGATGCTAGTTTGCGCCACATGTAGGCTCGGAGTTCGGGTTTAGGGAAGACTTTCTCCATGAAGTCGTCGATTTCCGCGTGAATCGGCGCCTGTTCTGGGTCGCGAGGATTGTATTCTACATAGTCAATCGGGTCACAATTCTTGGTGGCATAACGGCCGGCCATAAAGGTCACGAAATCAGACGGCTCTGCCTTTCGAAACAATACCGTCTGACTCTCTTTTCCATCCGCAGTGGTATAAGGAGCGTGAAGGTCGATGATGCCATTGTTGAAACCAATTAGGTACTGATTGGCATTGAGTTTCTGTGAGAAGTCTTCTTCGTAGAAGATACCGATACAGTCTTTCATGACAGAATCCTTGAAGCCAGATTGGTAGAGGGATTCTTCGATTTTTACGAGTTTCTTGAGGCGCGTTTCTTCCCACGATGATTCGCGGTCGCCACTTCCTGCTGCGACGAGATGATTGCGAATCTTGGTACGCGTGTCGGAAATGACCTGGGCAACCTCGGTAATCATCTTGTTTCGAAGTTCAATACCTTGGGGGAGCTTCTTCCAGTATACGCCAGTGAAATGGAACCATTCCACTTTCTTTGAATCGACGGATGCGCAATAGTCGTTTTTATACATGAGTTTCATGAGTCGTGCGACATGAGTATGTGTCACGTCCACTTCACGCTCGACAAAGTCTACAAAACTCGCCTTCATGATTTGGTGGTATTTCTTGGGATTATCATCCTTGGCCCATTGGTGAAGGGAGCGCTCGGTCAAAGGATGTTCGTTATGCGATTTCGACATCTTAATCCATTCACGACGATGCTGGCCGACCTCATGCTCATTGAACTTTGGTGATTTCTTGCTGAACTCCATCCATAGAGTGAAACCATCATCGGACGGGTCCATGTGATGAAGACACCAGCCGACTTCCATCCATTCTTTATAGGGTCCCGCGCGAGCAGGTAATAGACATTCCATCACTAGTTTCTTGATGGTTTCTAGTTTGTCTTTCTCGAGCTGTTCGTGGACATTGTTCGAGGTTAACTGGATGATGGGAGCATCTTCCTTTCCTTCCTCGCCTCGAATCACAGGGCTAGAAGGACTGATGGTACCTCGCTTTCCTGTGCAGTAATCAAGACGACTTTTCCATTCTTCTTGCGTCTCTTCGCGAAACGGGATTTGCTCAATGCGCAAATTATGGCGAATTGACAAGAGTTCAAGCAATTGACGGGAGGAATAGTCTTCCTTGTTCTCTTCGTAGAACCGATCAGATGCCGGGTCATAGACATACACGGAGCTAAGTTGATAGGCGGGAATGTCAGGTTTGGACTCTCCATAGAAGAACCAGCCATTCTTCTTGACAATCGCCTCATCAAAGATGTCTTTCTCCGCATTAATGTAGCCTGTTTGTTTAAAGGTATTAGTCAAATTCAAATGCTCGAGTGAGCGGTGTCGAAGTACTTGTTGATGTTCGGAATTGAGAATGAGGTCAGGGCATTGGATGTGGACACCATCTTTGATGGAGCGATGAACGGATTTTTTGTCTTCATACGGCGCGGCACGGAGAGTAATGAAGAAGCGAAGGGGTTTGGCCTCGAGTTGATAAAAGGTAGTAATGTTTTTGACATATGCTTCAACAAAGGAGTGAATATGGTCCATCTCGAATTGACGCTGAATCGCCCGCTCTGCGGGGTACTTGAAATCCAAATCAATCAGGATCGGGGTCATGGAGTCACACCGACGTTGCTCCACCAGATTGATAGGTCGACGCTGTTGCGTAAACAAATATTCATGGAGAAGGTCAAGGAATTGCGAGTAATCTTCATCCTTGACCATGAACTTGCCCTTCATGAGACCCATGCCGGTAAAGGAACACGCGTCTCCCTTTTCCGTCACACGGTGCTTGTCAAGGAAGATGCCGAGCGGAGTCTCCAATACGTTATCAACAAGAGTGGGAGGCATTGTGGTACGACTCATTATCCCTTTTTTTAGACATCAATTTTTATCTGATTAAAAAACGAATGTGCAATTAGATGAATCATAACGCATCAAATAGTATTATTGATGAAATACGTAACACTCCTACCGATGATATTATGAGCTTGGCTCAAAAATGGAAAAGATCACTGAGAGGTTCATTTATCAAGAATAAATTGCCAACGGACGAGTATAAAACATTTCTTTTACATATTGTCGAGCGTATTCCTTCATTTACGTTGGATGAGAATGATAAGATATACCGTTTTTTGTTTTTATGGGAGCAAGAAGGCCTGACCGGTATGATGGTTATCCGACCAGGTGAACCGATGTATGACATGTATTATGGTACATCACAGGCTATTTTTGGAGATAATAAGATTCCAGGTATGAACGCAGATGGTAGTATGGAGATATCGAATACGAATGTTACAATTATGAATTTAACCATTCGAGATGGATGTCAATTTCACCCATGTAAACGAAAAAATCATCTACATAGATTGCTTATGCACAGAGAGAAAAAGGGTGGTAAACGAAGTACTCACAAACGAAGTAAGAAACGAAGTACTCACAAACGCAAAACTCGTAAAAATTGATTTAAATCCACGCCATACAGAATAGGAAGACCATGAAAGAGACTGACTTTTGCCCGACCTGCCGATACTATTTGTATTTGGACCAGAACGACAAGACACTCCGACGAATCTGCCGCAACTGTGGATATCAAGAAGAGGATAAGAAAGGAGGATTGATTCTAGAGATTGACTTGAAAGAGAAAACGTCCGAAGGTTACAAAATCCTCATGAATGAATTCACGCAACGCGACCCGACACTTCCTCACGTGAATACGATTAAATGCCCGAATGGGCAATGTGACTCCAATGTCGCAAATAAAGAAAAAGATGTCATTTATCTAAAATATGACGCAGTCAACCTGAAGTTCCTCTATATCTGTAACGTATGTAACGCACATTGGCGATCTAAGGCCTAAGGCATTAGTATACATTAAATGAAAATCCTAATTGTGGGAGCAGGCCTATCAGGGTGTACAATCGCCCGAACCTTGGCAGAAAAGGGAATACAGGTTCATATCATTGAAAAGAGAGATCACATTGCTGGAAATTGTTATGACGAAATCAACCATCATGGAATCCGTGTGAGTAAGTATGGCGCTCATCTTTTTCATACAAATTCAGAGCGTGTATGGGCATTTGTGAATCGATTTGCCGAATGGGTCCCGTGGTATCATAAGGTAGTAGGCAATATTAATGGTACACATTTCCCCATTCCTGTAAATCGTACAACAGTAAATACACTATGTAACACGAACATTCAAACAGAAGAGGAAATGAAGGAGTGGCTTCAGAAGAATACAACCCCATGTGAGGATCCAAGGAATAGTGAGGAAGTCGCACTACAACGTGTAGGCCCCTTTCTATACGAAACAATCTTTAAAGAGTATACGTATAAACAATGGGCAAAGTATCCAGCAGAACTAGATGCGAGTGTACTCGCGCGCATTCCTGTTCGAACCGATGATCAAGATGGGTATTTTTCAGACCGATTTCAAGCGTTGCCCAAAAATGGGTATACATCCTTTGTACGCGCAATGATCGATCATCCATTGATTCAGATCGATCTGAATACACCCTACACAGAGGAAATGAGATCCAACTATGACCGAGTTTGTTATACGGGTCCAATTGATCTTTTTTATGCGAATCGAGGATTTCCGAAGCTAGAATACCGATCGATCCATTTTGAAACCATCCATCTTCCGACGAATCATTATCAGCCCAATTCGGTTGTAAATTATCCATCTTCCGCTGAACCCTATACACGAATTGTAGAATACAAACATTTTTTGAATCAAGAAGTTCCAGGCAGAACTACAATCGTAAAGGAGTACACGGTAGCGGATGGCGAGCCCTATTATCCTGTACCAACCTCTAGAAATAAGGAAATCTATGAACAATACAAACGTTTAGCGAATGAGGAAAAGGACGTAAAGTTTGTGGGTCGATTGGCGAATTATAA
>Ga0114975_10002314_pt1 | contig 13053 bp, 6 predicted proteins | sample S_130626_EF_Meta_FD_87031 | JGI IMG/M metagenome (GOLD analysis project Ga0114975, IMG submission 87031) | Freshwater microbial communities from Lake Simoncouche, Canada to study carbon cycling - S_130626_EF_MetaG | ecosystem: Environmental > Aquatic > Freshwater > Lake | place: Lake...
TAACAAAAATAACTGTCTTACCATATATGCAGTCATTTGTATATATATTTGTCCTAAATTATGTGACCAAAAATCGCCAAAATTTGTCTCAAAATTGCCTTACCATATATGCAGTCATTTGTATATATATTTGTCCTAAATTATGTGACCAAAAATTATCTTAAAATGCCTTACCATATATACAGTCATTGTCATACACATTTGTCCTGAATTATGTGACCATAATAGTAACAAAAAATACGCCATTATTTGTTTCTTATTTTCTTACCATATATGCAGTCATGTATACATCTATAATTTTCATTTATTATATTCAAATTTGTTACATACAATTTTATTTCAAACAATATTTCTTTAAATTATTTTAATATTATTATTAATTTAGTATTAATTTAGTATTTATTTGTTATTTTTTATATTTGTTTATTATAATTTATATGACTTCAGTTAATGGTCAAATAGCAATGTTTTCTAATAGTCAAACATTTTATTCTACTGTTACTAGTGTTTCTATGTATAATACAAATGCTGTTATATGTAGTAATAATGGTGTATTTTATTCAACCGATAATGGTTCTACTTGGCAACAATCTAATTTTTATAGTGGTTCAGGTATTACCGTTTTTTTAAATGGGAAAAATGCTATTCTTTTAGCAAATACTGGTAATGGTGTATATTTTTCAACTAATAGTGGTGTTACTTGGAACACGTCTTTTATAAGTACTACAATGAGACATTCAACTAGTTGTAATTATGCTACTTATATGGTTGGAACAAATGCTATTCTTTGCAGCAATGTTGCTTCTGTTTATGGTTTATACTATTCAAGTAATAGTGGTCAGACTTGGACACAATCAACTAGTAATACTACTGATGTTTTTAATAGTGTTTATATGGTTGGCACAAATGCTGTTGCTGGTAGCAATAGTAATACTGGTTTGTGGTACTCAACTGATAGTGGTTATACTTGGACACAATCTAATATTACTACTGGTAATTTTAATGGTGTTATTATGTATGGTACAAATGCTATTGCTTCTAGTTCTAGTAATAATGGTTTATACTATTCAACTAATAGTGGTCAGACTTGGACACAATCAACTACTAATACTACGGGTTATTTTTATGGTGTTTTTATTGTTGGCACAAATGCTATTGCTTGTAGCAATAGTAATACTGGTTTATGGTACTCAACTAATAGTGGTCAGACTTGGACACAATCAACTACTAATACTACGGGTTATTTTTTTAGAGTTATTATGAATGGCACAAATGCTATTGTTGGAAGCATTGGTAATACTGGTTTATGGTACTCAACTAATAGTGGTCAGACTTGGACACAATCTAATATTACTACAGGTAATTATTCTTACAATGATATGACTAATACAAATGCTATTGCTGCTCGTAATAGTACTAATAATAGTTTATATTATTCAAATAATTTTTCAAGTTGGAATTTGAGTAGTACTTTCAACACAATTGCTCCTTTTAGCAGTGTTTTTTTATATAATAATAATGCTATTGCTACTAGTAGTTCTGTTAATTATGGTTTATGGTATTCAAGTAATCGTGGTCAAACTTGGACACAATCTAATATAACTACAAATGGTTTTAATTGCGCTTTTATAGTTGGTACAAATGCTATTGCTGCTAGTACTAGTAATTATGGTATATATTATTCAACTAATAGTGGTGTTACTTGGACACAATCTAATCTTACTACATATGGTTTTAATAGTGTTTTTATGGTTGATACAAATGCTATTGCTTGTAGTACTTCTATTTATTCTGTTGGTTTATATTATTCAAGTAACAGTGGTGTTACTTGGACACAATCTAATATTACTACTGGTAGTTTTACTTCTGTTTTTATGGTTGGAACAAATGCTATTGCTGCTACTGCTACTAATAATGGGTTGTATTATTCAAGTAACAGCGGTGTTACTTGGACACAATCTAATATTACTAGTGGTAGTTTTGTTGGTGTTACTATGAATGGCACAAATGCTATTGTTGCAAGCGCTAGTAATACTGGTTTATGGTACTCAACTAATAGTGGTCAGACTTGGACACAATCAACTACTAATACTACAGGTAATTTTGCTAGAATTAGTATGGTTGGAACAAATGCTATTGCTTCTAGTAATAGTAATACTGGTTTATGGTACTCAACTAATAGTGGTCAGACTTGGACACAATCTAATATTACCACAGGTAATTTTTTATATGTTTTTATAAATAATTCATATGCTCTTGCTGGTAGCGGTAATAATGCTGGATTGTATTATTCAATGGATAATGGGGTTACTTGGACAATATCAAATATTAATAGTGGCACTTTTCTTTCTAGTAACACAAATTTATGCGTTTGTACTAATTATTCAATTTATTATTTGCAAATAATTTATCCATGTTTTCTTTATAATAGTAAAATTTTAACTAATAAAGGATATCGTCCTATTCAAGATTTGCGAAAAGGAGATTTAGTAAAAACATACAAACATTATTATAAATCTATTGATATGATTGGCAAAAGTAAAATTACTCATAATGCATGCAAAGAACGTATAAAAAATCAATTATACAAATTAACCAAAGATAAATATCCTGAATTAAATGAAGATCTCATTATTACTGGTTGTCATGCTATTCTAGTAGATTATTTTATAACAGAAGAACAAATGAGAAAAACAATTGAATTAAATAATGATAAACTATTAACAACAGATGATAAATTACGTTTACCAGCGTCTTTAGATGATCGTACATTAGTATATGAAATACCAGGCGAATACACAATTTATCACTTAGCACTAGAAAATGATGATTATTATACTAATTATGGTATTTTTGCTAATGGATTATTAGTGGAATCTATTTCTAAATATGATTTAAAAGAATATGGAAAAATGAAATTAATTGAATAATTTAATTTTAACAAAAAAATACTATTTGAAATAATAATTTATCTCAAATAGTACAATATTTTTAACTAATTTCCTTGTCTATTGTAACATTTTTAGATATATTTTTAATTATTTTGTCTTCTTTTTCCAAATCATTATCTCCATAACCACCCATTGCTTCAATAATCAATTTGTTATATTGATCTGAATATTTGGAAATACTTTTATTACAGTCTGGATGCTTCTCTCTAAATATAGGAATCAATTTTGTATTTTTGTTTGATATATGTTTGATTGCTTTACGAATTATTGTTTTGTTATCATTCTCTTTTTCCCATTTGTCTTCATCTTTTATGTATAATACTTCTCTCTTTTTATCTGTACAATGAATTGGTCTTTGTGTTACATCTAGCGCTTTTAAATTTGAATTGATAATACTTGAAATACCTTCTACATATCCAATTTTTCCAACATTCTCCAAATCTGATAATTGCAACTTTATTGAATCTACAAAATCCATTATGTTCATTGCATCTTTGCAAGTTTCATTCAGAAAAAATTGAAGGTTAAATGTTTTATTGAGAGAATTTATATTATTATGAGAATTACTAGTTGTGTGTGTTCCATTTTTTAAAACTTCTACTAATTCACTGTTCTGTTTAATTAACATCATTATTAATTCTTTGTCTGGTATTTCACTGTTTTCATTTAAATCGATTACACATTTTTTTTTATGTTTGCATAATGATGATAAATGTTTATATATTTTACCACAATTACATACATTCAATTTTTCATTTTGGGGATTTGGGAGGATTTTTGTTAGTAATTCATTAGCATTTGTTAGTCTTTTATGTTTAAGTGTCAATAAATGTTTATTGTAATCTTTTTTGCTACACGTATTATAATCACAATTAATACATTCAAAAATTAAGGGATTTTTTGAGGATTTTTTATTAGTCTTCATTAGTAATATAGACTAATACAAAAATCCTAAATACTTTTCCGCAAAAAATATATTTTAAAAATTTTTTTTTACAATCACAAAATTTGAAAAAATATTTTTCACTTCAGACGCTAATTTTTTTTTATGGTCACAGACGAATGTTCCAATTTTTTTCCAAGACTTTTTTCAGAATTTCAATTTTGGACATTTATTTTTGTCCATTTTCAAAAAATGGAAAAAAGTCTTGGAAAAAATTTGGAACATTCATCCAACTCTTTAAGTATGAAATTTTAAATATATATTTTATTTCTTTTTTTTATTTTTTGTTTTTCTTTTTTATTTTTTTATTTTTTTGTTTTCTTGTTTTATTCTGTTTTCTAGTTTTTACTTTATTCTGTTTTTTAGTTTTTTTACCGCCCATTGTAACAAAAGGTTTTACGCCATATAAATTAGATTCATTGCATTTTGTTTTATCTAAATTAAATTGATCTGGATGAATAAGTGACAACCTGATTGTATGCTCATCATCTGCGTTATTAATACTAATTAGTTCCGCTAATAAGTTTCGTGGTAATAAGATTTCTTTTTCTCGTGAATATAAATCAATATCTCCATATCTATCCATATCTTTAACATCTATATACGGTATTCCTTCTGAGAGAATAATATTATAAATTTTGCAACCGTATTGTATTTCTGATAATGTCGTTGATGAAATATAATTTTCTATTATTATTTTATCACCTACATTTTTTAAATAAGGATAAAAAGTTGCAACACCTCTAATTACAGATAATTGATTATCTCTTGTTGTTCTTGGAGCAATTTTATAAAATGCTAAATCAATATTTTCTACTAAATACTCCATTACTTCAATTGGTATGAATTGTTTTGAATTACTACATTCTTTTTTATAACAACAACAACAAAAAAAATTCATTGAATGATGATTTACCAAATCTGTTATTGTTTTTGCATCCAATGGTATTTTACTTTTCTCTCTGTATTTATTATTTAAACGTATTAAATATCCGTTTATTGCAGCGTATCCATTATCAACATAATAGAATAAACTATCTGTTATATCGTTTTTAATTGTTTCATCTTCTATATTTATTTCACTAAGTTTATGTTTTATTTTTGAATATGTCATTTTTTTTTCTTCTTTTGAAAACAAATGAATTTTTTTTATAGATGCATTATTAATAATACTATCTAATTCACTCTTACTAATAATAATGTTTCTATATTCAGGATAATTTAAAAATAGTTTATATAAATTATAATACTGTTCTTGCAGATTTATTTTTGTAATACTTTCATTGCACTCATAATCTACATCATCATATGTAAGATTTACTAAATAACACTTATTTATTATAAATGGTACTTGTATATCATTTATATATATTAACACAGAATTATCGTTATCATTATCATTAATATTTAAAGGAACTGTTTTATTATCAAATGGATTTAAATATAATACACCAACATTTCCTTCTATTGATGACATTTCTATAAAATTATATAATACATTTTTTTTTATTTTGATAACAAAATCAAACATCTACATTTTCATCGTTTTTTGAAAAATTTAAAATCTGCGCTCAATGTGTATCATATTGACAACTAAAGTTGTCGCCGATTTGTAGTATATTTAGGAAAACGGGTTTCACCCTAGCCTTCGGCGTTTTCCTAAATATACTACAAAAAATTATTGAAAACATTTATAATTATTTATGACTTTTATAAAATCTTAAAAATAAAAAATTGATTTAAACATTTTTTATATGTTTAATTCAATTCAAATATAAAATGGAAGAAAATAACCCTATGAACAGCAATATATTTAATGATACAAATGTGCATATTGACGAGTCAATAAATGCATTGTTAAATGACGCTTCTTTAAATAACATTGAAGAATTATTTGATTCTTTAGATCAATATTTAAACGAAAGTATTAAAGAATTTAAACAAAAACAAATAAAAAAAAGAAAAAAATGTGAACATAATTGCACAGAATATATTTTTGGCAGATTATTAATTGATAGAACTATTAGCAAATATGAAGATTTATTGAAATCCGAAGAAGTTAATGAAAAAATGATTTTCAATATACCAGAAGATAAAGAAAAATATATTGCAGATATGAATACAAGAAAAGTCAATGATATAAATAATTATATTAATAATTTTCATATTCAAATTGCATTACTACCTCAATTTGCAACGGAAAATATTGTTTGTGTATATATTACTGGTAAAACATGTAAAAATCAAAAAATAAATGATCTAAACAAGGGAATTGATAATAAAAAAGCGAAAGCAGACTTGTATATAGAATTAAATAATTCAAGTATCATTGGATTTTCTATAAAACAAAATAAAAAAGCGACCAAATCAAATTTTAGTGTTCAAAAAATGCTAAGTAAAGAAAAAAATCAACAACTTACTTTACTTAGAAAAAAAACAATAGATGAATCTGGCATTTCACATAAAGATAAAACTAAAAGAGATGAAATTAATAAATTATTTTATAAAACAAATGAATTACCATATTGGAGTGAGTTAAAATCACAAATTAATTTATGTAAATCAGAAATAAAAAAACAATTAATCTTATATTTATTTCCAATAGAGTTGCCATATGATATTTATGAATTTGATGGTGAAAAAATAAATAAATTAAATGAAACAATTGATGTAAATGAAGTGCTATTTGAAGAACATTTGCCTTATTATTATGACAAATCAGGAAAATTAAGAGAGACCGCAAAATTGTTTTATCAATTAATCATTCATGAAAAAATTTATAGGGTAGAGGTCCGCTGGAAAGGAAATATTTATAATGCATCGCCTCAATTTCAAATACACGATGATAATGAAATTTAATAATTATACGCCATCACAATATAATTTAATCGTTGAACGTATCACCATAGAAACAATATCTACATTAACACTATTACCAAATTGTTTATAATATTTTTTATCTCCTTTTACTGTATTATCTGACATTATAAATGATTCTGGAAATGATTGCAAACGAGAACATTCTCTCGGAGTAATATATCTTTTTTCTTTTCCATAAATAGGTATTTGAGAAATTGCTACTAATGTAGGAAAATAATTCCCTTTTCTTACACGAATACCTGATTGACGAATTTGAATGAAATGATTAAATATACTATCATTTTCTTTTATAGGTCCTGTTTGCCATTCTAATTTGCCATATATTTCTCTCTTTAATAATAATTGACTATGTTTTAAATACCATTCATCAAAAACAGATTCATATTTTTCAATTAATGGTTTATTTCTATTAGTATAATCTGTTCTCCATGATGCAAAATTGTCAATATCTTCTTGTGTATATATTCCATTTTTTATTTTATAATAATCATTAATCATAATGGTTGGCGAAATTTTCTCTCCTACTTCAAATTGTTGAATCATTTCATCCCATGATTCTAATACAGGTAAAATTTCTTTATCATTTTTAATGAAATATCTTTGATGTACTTCTTCTTTTTTATCTAGGAATTTTTCAAATTGTATTTGTTCTTTTGGGATAGTCGGAGGTAAGATAATTTCTTTTTCAAAGTAATGTGTTTCAAATATATCTTTACGAATACACACAAAATAAACTCTTTCTCTCTGTTGCGGTATTCCATAATTATGCGGAGAAATTTGAAACTTAGTTAAATCTTGCAAATGATATCCTGTTTTGTCCAATTTTTGTTTAATATATTTAATTACTTCTCCATTGCTTACTTTTAATATATGCTTTACATTCTCTAAAAACATGAATTTAGGTTTCTTTTTTTCTGCAATGCGAATAATTTCATCAAATAATAAACCTCTTTTATCTTCAAAACATTTTTTTTTACCTCCATTGCTAAATGCTTGGTAATTATGCACAATGATATTTTCAACAATATAACTGTTATCTGTTTCTACTTCAAAATTATATACAGGTGTTTTTATAGTTTCACTTTTTGTAATTTGAAATGGAGCGTACCATACATAATTACCATCAATAAATATTGAATCTGGTAAATCTTGCAAAATACTATATATTAAATGCGTGTTTTTATTATTAGTAAAAATTTTACCAATTTTTAAACATAAACGATGAAATGTAAATGCTAAATCAGCGTAAATAATGTAGATATAATAATCATTTAGTATGTATCCATTGATAAATTCTCTGATGCATTCTTTTGGTGCATTTTGAACCCATTCTGGTATTACTTTTTCATTTTCATTTTTTCCAAATTGTTTTAAAATCTCATACCAAAAAACATTTTCACATTCCAAAAAATTATTTTTATATTCATTTTTATCATTTATTTTTATTACTTTATTTATTATATCAAATACTTGTTTGCAATCACTGTCAACTCCATAATCGCATTTATCTATCACAAATTTTATTTTTTTTGTATGCTCTTCTATAGAACCATATCTAAGATAATAACCCATCATGAACCATTCATTTAAATTATTTAATAAAATATTTATATCTTGATTAAAATTAAATTCTGGAATTATTGATTTGTCATTAATAACCATTCCAAAATAATCATTTTTTGTTAATTCTTTTGCAATTTTCCATTTTGGTTCTCCAATAATATTGTCTTTTTCACGTATATAAAATGGATGTTCTTCTGTGCAAGTAATTATTTTTGGATGACAATTAATATTTAATTCATACAAAGTACCACTATATAATTTTCTTTGCAGATTAACAATAGATTTAAATTCACCTGTATGAGTTAATAATTTATTTGTTTGTTTAACATCTTCAATATTTTTATAACCAAAATCGGTTAATACTTTTGTTCCTTTTATAAAACAAGGGAATCCGCCACATAAAATATCAAAATCTGGCATTGTATTCTCGTCAATTTTTGTAACATCTGGAACTGGTTCTATATGATAATTTTCTTTATATACTTCTCTGCAATCTTTATCAATGTCGCATGCAAGAACACATTCTGCACCCATTGCACTTAATGCTTGATGAAAACCTCCAATGCCGCAAAACAAATCAATAAATTTATAACCAGATAAATCTAGTTTTACTTCTGAATATAAATCATAATTTGTATTATTTGCATGATTATTTATAATTTCATTATTATTATCACTATCACTATCATCATTTATAGATTCATTGTCATTATCTATAGTTTCATTGTCATCTTCAATTATTATTTTCTTTGATTTGCTTGATTTACTAGATTTAGTAGATTTTTTCATATTATAATTAATGCATTTTCTATTTATATTTATTTATTAATTCAATTTTTTATTTTACATATAGTATAAAATGAATAATTATTAATATTTAAAAATAATTATTTATTAAATTAAATGAAGCAAATGGTTTTTTTAAGTGGATTGCCAAGAACGGGTTCCACATTATTATCTGCAATTTTATGTCAAAATCCCAATATTCATGCAGAAGGAAATTCTGCAGTTTGTCAACTTATGTGGGATATACAACAATCGTGTTTAACTACTGCAAGTCAACAACTTGCTGCAAATGATAAAATAGATGTGATCCATGATTTAGTTTCACAAGTGCCAAATATTTATTATAAAAATATAGAAGAAAGCATTGTTGTAGATAAATGTCGTTCATGGACAATTCCTGAAAATATTAAATTAATTGAAAATTATATTAGTAAAGACTTTAAAATGATTATTTTAGAGAGAAGTATAGTTGAAATAGTTAAGTCTTTTGCAAAATTATATGAAGAAAACAACCGAACAAATGAATGGCAAGAAACTATATTGAAACCAGGTTCAGAACCAATTATGCGTTCTATATATGGAATAAATTGCGTTAAAAAAATAAATAAACCTGAACATTTTTTATTTATTTCATACAATGATTTGATAAATGACAAAGAAAAAACAATTCAAAAAATTTATGATTTTTGTGGATGGGAGTATTTTAAACACGATTTTGACAATGTAGTAATTAAATATCCAGAAAATGATGAAATTTATAATATAAAAGGTCATCATACAATTAGATCCGTTGTTAAAAAAGAAAAAAATAATACAAAAATTTCAAAAGCGTTGAGAGAACAATGTTTAATGATTGATAAATTAATGGAATATGATTTATAAGATTATATGTGTATATATATATATATATATATACATGTCAACACCTGAGTTGGTAATTAACAACTTTAGTCAAACTAATAATAATCCTTTTGTAACATTTAGTTATGGTGCAACAGGTGCAACAGGTGGCAATGGTAAAACTTATTTTACTGGATTAACTACTAATGGAAGCGCAGGTAATTATTATTATAATGAAGGAAATGTATATGTTTTTCAAAGAATTGGTGATTTTGCTGGTGCAACAGGTTCTATTACAATTAGTCCAGGTTATTCTGTAACTGCGTATTTAGTTGGAGGAGGTGGAAATGGAGTTTATGTTTCAAATAATGGTAAAGGTGGTGGTGGCGGTGGTTATTATAGTACAACAGTAACCCCAGGAACTTATGATATAAGTATTGGAGGAAGCGCTACTTCAACAACATTTGGAGATTATACTGCAGCAGGAGGTGCAAATGGTAGTGGATCTGGTGTAGGAAAAAAATTTGTTGATAATTCTTTAGGATACACTTATTTTTATGGTGGTGGTGGTGCTAATTATTGTAGTGGTGGTAATGGTTATAATAGTTTAGGAGGCAGTTATGGTGGTGGTGGTGGCGGTTATTCTCATAATGGTGGTAATGGTAGTCATGGTGGTGGTGGTGGTGGTTATTATTCTGTTGGTGGTGATTTTAATGTTAATACCAATACTGGTGGCAATGGTGGAGGACCAAATGGTGGCGCTGGTGGTGCTAATGGTGGTAATGGCGCCAATGGTGGACTTGGTGGTGGAGGTGGTGGCGCTAGTGTATCTAGTGCGGCTCATGGTGGTAATGGTGGTTTACTAGGTGGTGGTGGTGGTTGTTATGTTGGTTCAGGTATTGGTTTAGGAGGTGGAAATGGTGGTGCAGGTGGAGGTGGTGGTGGTGCAGGTGGAGGTGGTTATGGTGGTTACGCTGGTAATGGTGGACCTGGTGGCGGAGGTGGTGGAGGACCAACATATGGTGGAAATGGTGGTGTTGGCGGTGGTGGTGGTGGTTCTGGTGGTGGACAAGGTCCTTCTGGTTCTGGTGGTGTTGGTTTATTAGTTTTAGTAGTTGTGCCGGTGGTAATTTCAGGATTTAGCAAAACAACAGACAATCCTTTTGTTCTTTTTCCTACAAGTAGTGGTGGCAACGGTAAAACTTATTTTACTGGATTAACTACTAATGGAATCGCAGGTAATTATTATTATAATCAAGGAAATGTATATGTTTTTCAAAGAATTGGTGATTTTGCTGGTGCTACAGGTTCTATTACAATTAGTCCAGGTTATTCTGTATCTGCGTATTTAATTGGAGGAGGTGGAAATAATTGTGGTGGTGGTGGTGGTTATTATAGTACAACAGTAAACCCAGGAACTTATGATATAAGTATTGGTGGAAGTGAAACTGAAACAACATTTGGAAGTTATACAGCAACTGCTGGCACTAGTAATAATACTTCTAATATTGTTTCTGGTGTAGGAAACAAATTTGTAGATAATTCTTTAGGATATAATTATTTTTATGGTGGTGGAGGAGGATATTTTTATTATGGAGGTAATGGTTATAATAGTTATGGTGGTAGTGGTAGTGATGGTGGCGCTGGTGGTGGTGGTGGTGGATATAACTATAATGGTGGAGATTGTGGGAATTTTTATAATTCTTTAGGTGTACCTCAAGGTGGTGGTGGTGGTGGTGGAGGTGGTTTTAATAGCATAGGTTCTAATGGTGTTATTCTTACTGGTGGTAATGGTGGTGGTACAAATGGTGGAACTGGTGGCACTGGTGGCGCTAATCATACAAATGGTATTAATGGAGGTCTTGGTGGTGGCGGTGGTGGCGGTGGTGGCGGTGGTTATTATCTTGGTAATGGTTTAGGTGGTAATGGTGGTTTATTAGGTGGTGGTGGGGGTGCTGGTGGTAATGGAGATATTGCTGGTGGTGGTACAGGTGGCGCAGGTGGTGGTGGAGGTGCTTTGTTTGGTAATGGTGGACCAGGAGGAGGTGGTGGTGGTGGTAATGGTGGTACTAGTGGTGGTAATGGTGGTATTGGTGGTGGTGGTGGTGGAGGCGCTGCCAGTGACCCTGGTGTTGGTGGAGTTGGTTTATTAGTTTTAGTAATTGCGCCATTGCCACCTCCAACTCCTACACCCACTCCTACACCTAGTCCCACCCCTACACCAACACCCACACCTACTCCTACACCTACCCCTACACCTACTCCTACACCTACCCCTACACCTACCCCTACACCTACTCCTACACCTACCCCTACACCTACTCCTACACCTACCCCTACACCTACTCCTACACCTACTCCTAGTCCTACACCCACACCTACTCCTACACCTACCCCTACTCCTAGTCCTACTCCTACCCCATCTCCTACTCCTACTCCATCCCCAACCCCATCCCCTACTCCGTCCCCAACCCCATCCCCTACTCCGTCCCCAACCCCATCCCCAACGCCCACACCTACACCCACACCTACACCTACACCCACCCCAAACACTTCAGTTCAAATTTCAGGTTTTACACAAACACCAAACCAAACAGCGTTAACAACATATGGTGTAAATGGTAAAACATATTTTACAGGATTAACTTTAGGTAGTGGCGCTCAATATTATAATGAAGGAAGTTTATTCATTTTTCAAGAAGTTGGGGATTACGCAAATGCAACCGGTAGTATTACATTTGATAGTAATGTTACAAATGTAACTGCTTATTTAGTTGGTGGAGGTGGAAATGGAAGTAATCAAAATCAATATGGTACTGCTGGTTATGGTGGTGGGTATACAAGTGTAAGTTTTGTTCCTACTCCAAACACTCCATATACAATTAGTATTGGAGGAAGCGCTACTTCAACAATATTTAATAGTGTAACAGCAAATGGAGGTACAACAAGTGACAATACTGCAAATACAGGTTCCCTGTTTACAGATTCTTTATCAAACATATATTTTTATGGTGGTGGTGGTGGTGGTGGTTGGTATGGTAATGGTACTGGTGGTCATGGTTATAATAGTTCTGGTGGTGGTGGTTGGTA
>Ga0114975_10002316_pt1 | contig 13050 bp, 15 predicted proteins | sample S_130626_EF_Meta_FD_87031 | JGI IMG/M metagenome (GOLD analysis project Ga0114975, IMG submission 87031) | Freshwater microbial communities from Lake Simoncouche, Canada to study carbon cycling - S_130626_EF_MetaG | ecosystem: Environmental > Aquatic > Freshwater > Lake | place: Lake...
ACAGCACTCAAAGAGGCGTTCATATCCTCGACAGTAATCGCAAAGTGATTAAAGAAATCTGACTCTAAGTCCACTGCTACTTCTCTGGATTCTCTGCTCTAGCACTCCAGTTGACCTCTGACGGCGCCTTGCCGAATCTTCTTTCATTCTTCTTGCCTCGCCATCTAGGAAAGAGAGGGGGTCCATCTTTGGAGCGAGGTTGCGTGAATCCACCACCGTCACCTTGGTCGCGCTCATCTATGAGTATCAAATAGGTTTCACCGTCATATAAGTGTGGGAGAAGGCCCTTTCTGCACATCTCTTTGACCTGACTAGCATCGATGTTAAATGTATTTCCATATGAATATGGACGCACAAGAAATGTGCCATTTGATAACTTTATTATTGGGTCAAAGAAGGGACTTTGAGCTCGGTTGAATTTATACATTTTGACTCTTTTTCTTGCCACTCGCGAAGAGTTTCCAAGTCTCATACGCTTCTCGGTCGACTCTCCAAGTTCGACCTATCCATTCAATGAGTGGGAAACCTTCTCGGTTCTTCATGTAATTGACAGAACGTTGGCTAAGATTTTCGAGAAGGGCTATTTCCTTCGAACCAAGTTTTTCTTTATTCATTTTCATTTCCTTTCGATGTACGCATTTACGTACTTCGGCAATTGTGGCAATTGCGGAAAAGAGTGATTTCTAGATTTTAACCAAATTGACTTGTTTTGAACGGGGAAATCTGAAATAAAAGTGCTTCTGTTTTTCCTATTAAAGAAGTTCTATAATAGAAACAGATTTTGCCTTAGGCCTGTGAGACGGATAGTTCTATAATGAAATCAACAGAGAATCGTTTCCAAAGATTCTTTAAAAGTGCTTCTGAATTACAAAGTTATTTTCTTAAGGTTGTTTCTATTTCCCGATAGTGAGGCTTGGTTCTTTGTGGAGTCTCTAATCCACTCATCAAGTTGCGATTTCTTGAAGCGATACGTCTTTCCTATTTGCGAGTGAGGTATTCGGAGTTTCATCCGATTCTGATAAAGCCAGTGTGAGGACTTTGCTAGATATGCAGCAGCCTCCTCCAGCGTTAGCCAGTCTTCACTTCCAGCCATCATTAGGCTAAATGTCTCCATGATTCCTCCTATGGTTTGCCAATTCCTAGGACAGAGGCTAATCTATCTCCTAAGAGTATGCAAATCCTTGGATAGGAGTAAGTATGAACAACTTGGGCTATGTCTACACGAGTGGCGACCCTGCTCGACTTGGTGATGTCCTGACCTGGCATGACCAAGGCGAATTTCGGGTCTGGGTACATTCAAAAGCCGTGCATAGTGGTCGAGAAATTGTGTCGGTTGAGGTCCAAGCAATTGATGAAAATGCTCTTAAGCCATCGAAGGAGGAGCAGTCATTACGACTTCGACTATGTGCAAAGCGCTCTGTTCCTAAAGGGGTAGGAGTCTTCAAGGCGACAACCTTCCGAACACTTCAGACAGGACAACTTCTCGACGAACACTCTTCTTTGGTCTCCAGAATTATTAATCAACCTTCAAAGACAAAAAATAGAATACAAATTGTCGAAGAGGTTACAAGTAAATCCGTCGACCTAAGACACAGCCTCGTCTGGGATTCCAGTGACGAGATGATTACTCAAGGAAAGAAATCCAAGGACGCAATTATCATCGCAAAGGTTTATGAGAAATTGCAATCAAGTGGAACTAGAAAATTGTCAGCGCGTACAGCTGAACTACTTGGATTGGAAGTATCCGCTGTTCACACAGCGGTACAAGTAGCAAGGCGTAATGGGTGGCTGACAAGTAATGGCGTAGGGCTTTCAGGTGGTGTTTTAACTGAAAAGGGGAATGAAATGTTCCTCGCCGTTCGCGGTCCAGAAAGACTGGCTCGCATTATGAAAACGAACGGAGAATAAAATGGCATCTGTAAGAAAAAGAGGTAAGACGTATTCGGCACGATGGTTGCAAGCAGATAAGACGTATTCTGAAAAAGGCGGATTTGGAACAAAATCCGAAGCGCGCATCTACGGTAATGAACAAGAAATTGCAGTTAAGCGGGGCAAAGGAGTGCGCCCTGCTGATATGAAGATGACACTGGCGGAATTTATTAATAGTCATTGGAAACACACGCTGGATGTCAAACGCCAAACCAAGGACGATTATCAAAATACAATCAATAAATATATCCTGCCGTATTTTGGAAGTCTGGCGATGAGTGAAATCAAGCCTATGGACATTCAAGAGTGGTCATCAAAACTTAAGCATGAAGAGAGATATTTTGGAAAACCTCTCTCTGCTTATACCGTTCAAAAGTACGTCAATTTGCTGGCTTCGATTCTCAAAGTAGCTCGTGAGAATAATTTCATTTACAACTCACCATTTGAGAAAATTCGTCGAAAAAAGGAAAAGCCACAGCGTCAGGCAACCCCACTTGACCTTCACGAAGCCGAAGAATTGGCGAACAAGATGCCCGATTCCTTGAAGATACTTGTGTGGATTCCCATTTATACGGGTCTTCGCCCATCCGAGGTTCTCGGCCTAGCAATCGATGATTTCGACTTTGAAAACAAGAGAGTCTCAGTTCGTCGACAAATTAGTCGAGACACTGGAAAGGTTCATGAAGAATACTTAAAGACCAGTTCAAGCCGACGGGAGATACCCTTGGCTCCGAAACTTGAAGTGCTAGTCAAAGAACATGTAACAAAGTTCGGACTCGGCCCCGAGAAGTTACTCTTCAAGAACAGAACCAGTGGCGTGCTCCGATATAAAGATGCAGCACGCTCTTTCCGAATCGTTGCTAGACCTCACGGGCTTCCAGAGCGGGAAGGTTTGCATGTACTTCGGCACACCTTTGCATCCCTTCTCATACGTCAAGGCGTGAACATTAAAGTTATCCAAATGCTTCTGGGTCATAAAGAGATTTCGGAAACCTTGGACACATATGGGCATCTATTTCCGAATGACCTGCATGACGCCATCCTGCAACTCGATGGACTCTTTGATGGAGATTCAAAGGTGCGCACAAAGAGTTTGCTATCGTTGAGTAACTAGTTTTTTTGAAGTTACGTTATTCATCTTTATATGGGCAATATCGTGGACAAGGCCGTTAAATTGAGCGTGAAACTAACAGTCTTGTCTATGTCCGGCTTATAGGGCGGCTCTTCTTTAAATTAGTGACTAGTGACCATTTCCCGTGCGGAGATGACCGCTTTTTTATTACAGGCTCATACAAAACCTAATTATGAAGCGTAACGGTATTAAAAAAATACTAATTATGCAGTTTCTTGCAAGATAGAAATAAGTGTGGCGCGATCTACGTTTTCGATACCTCGGCGTAGCGCACCATACACCGTTGCTAGATCCTTTAACTCAGAAATAACAATCTTTGGCGCAATTAGTGTAATATTTTGCACCATCTTAGAGATGGTGTTTAGATGTGGTCCTAGCGCTGACGCGAGTCCACCTTCAAGGATAAAAACCTCAGGGTTTGTAATACAACAGACTGAAGCGATACCTCGCGAAAGTAGTTCTAATTGCTGGTTTACGAGCTCGACTGCCAGTTCATTCCCGGCAGCAGCAGCGGCATAAATAGTCTTTGCGGTAACGCTCTGACTACCAGCCAACTTGATTATCTCCTCTCCGCCTTTTTTATTTTTTACCATATCAAAGTTTCGTTCTAAGCCGACCGCGCTGGCATGAAATTCGAAGTTTGCATTCATGGGTGACTTAGCCTTATCTACAATTTGAAGCGGAAGGTTTCCAACTTCACCAGCAATTCCATTGAAGCCACGATATACCTGACCATTAATGAGTAAACCAAGGCCGATACCAACACCGACAGACATTGCCGCCGCATTGACCAAATCTTTAGCACCACCGCGCCAGTGTTCACCATAAATTGCAAGATGTGCTTCATTCTCAACATGGACTTGCATTTTTAAAGCCTTTGAGAGTTCATCACTTAATGAGAAATTCTCCCAATCTGGTAAGTTATACGATCGAGTAATTTCACCTGATTCATGATCAATAGTTCCTGGTGAACCGGCAACGATAGAACCAATATCTGAAAGCTTAATTTTATTTTCAGTTAAAACAGCTTCATAAAGTTCTTTGACCTTTGCAAGGATTGCTTTACGGCCACCTTTAAGAGGGGTGCTCGCAATTGAAGTCGCGATGATATTTCCATCAAGATCGGAAATAATTAAGCGGATATTAGATCCACCGATATCAATTGCAACAATTTTCTTACGATTATTATTAAAGATTATTTGTTGAGCTTTGGGTCCAGGGCGGTCAGATTCTGACTTAGCTTTGACATCTGTCAATAAAATCAATTTCTCTTTATTTAAAATATCCAGGGCTTCATTCACCGTGGGCTTGGAGAGGCCCGAAATTTCACCTATTAAATGGCGGGTGATAGGGCCATTTAAGCGAACTGTCGCGAAAACTCGGGCGACATTTAGGCGTCGCAGACCGGCTGGTGAGCCCGAGGAGGACCTCGTAAAAGCTACCGGAAGAAATTCGGAGAAAGTGCTTGACAGAATAGGAAGACTCCTTGTTCTATTAAGCACTGAGTAAACCACATCCGTGGGGACAAGAGAAGGGTAGTTAAAATTAATTTCAGAGTAGAGCAACGAGCGGGAGATCTTTGGTGACGCAAGCCATACGTATAAAAATTACGGACGTTTCAAAGATTTATCAGAGTGAGACAAAGACTGTTGAAGCGGTGAAAAACTTCTCAGAAAGTGTTAAGGATGGTGAATTTGTCTGCGTCGTTGGCGCAAGCGGATGTGGCAAGACCACCCTTCTCTGGTGTTTATCTGGACTTCATCCAGTGACTTTAGGAACAGTGCATATAGATGGCGAATTATTAACTAAGCCACTTCCAGATCGCGTTGGAATGGTTTTTCAAGACTCAAACCTTCTTCCTTGGCGAACTCTTATGCAAAATATTGAACTCCCATTTCAAATTAAGAAGAAGCCAGTAAATCACGAATTAGTTGATGAGTTATTAGAAGTTGCCGGACTTAAAGGATTTGAAAATTCTTATCCTGGTGAATTATCAGGCGGAATGAAGCAACGCGGATCTATCGTTCGGGCGCTCGCCCAAGATCCAGAAGTTCTATTGATGGATGAGCCATTCGGTGCACTGGATGCCTTCACTCGCGAAGAGATGAATTTATTCTTATTGAAAGTTTGGGAGCAAACTAAAAAGACTATCGTCTTCGTTACACACTCAATCTCGGAAGCAATTTTCTTGGCAGATCGTGTCTGGGTTATGTCACCAAGACCAGGTCGCCTATCTAGAATTGTTGATGTTAATTTTGAAAGACCACGACATATTGATTTGCAATTCGAACCAAGATTTATCGAGATTCTAAAATCTATTCGTGAAGATGTTGAAGGCTCAAAAGCTCGGCAGGGAAATTAATAATGGCTACCGATAATCTTGCAGAAAAAATTCCTGATTTCAATTCTTCAGCGGCACCTCAAGGTGGCAATGGTCTAGTAGATGTAACCGCACTTGCAAGTATCCGCCGTGCTAAAGGTTTTAAAGAAATCATTTCTGTCTTAGCCCTTGCTGTTGTAGTTGTGACACTTCTGGAATTCATTCTGATCTGGAGTAATACCGAGGCTTACGTATTTCCAAAGCCAACTACAATCATTCAAAGTTTGTTTACTGACTTCTCCACTCTTTATTGGGAGCCGCTTATTCAGACAGTGCAGACCTTCTTTTTGGGGCTACTCATCGGTTCTACAATTGGCCTATCACTTGCGGTTTTAGTTACTTTGAAGCCAAAGCTGGATATTTTCATCTCACCTTACATCATCATTCTTGTGACAACTCCAATGGTCGCACTGATTCCATTCTTGATGCTTAAATTTGGATTCGGAATTACACCTCGCGTCATTGCGATCTCCCTGGCAACGGGACCGATGGTAATGATCAACTCGGCTACGGGTTTTAGGCGAACGAATGCTGAATTAATTGCTCTTGGAAAATCTTATGGCGCAACAGAGTTCCAACTCTTCCGCAAGATCCGTTTCCCATTTGCACTTCCAATGATCATTGTTGGATTTATGGTTGGGTCAATCTTTGGACTATTAACAGCCGTTGGCGCCGAGATGGTTGGCGGTGGCATGGGTCTTGGTAACCGTTTAATTTACTTCTCATCATTAGTTCAGATGGCGCAATTTGGAGCAGTGCTCGTAATTGTTGCGACCTTTGGCGTGGGCATCTATTCCTTCTTCACCTTTGTTAATCGAAAGTGGGCAAGTTGGGATGTTTAAAAAGAATTGCGTTCTATGCCGAACCCAGAACGCAGATATCAAAGAAACAAATCCGCTAACAACAGAAACAGAAAGAGGTAGAGAAATGAAAAACAGAAAGCTATGGCTGGCGGGGGTATCGGCGTTAGCCGCACTCTCTCTAGTTGTTGGACCGACTGTTTCAAACGCAGCACCTAAGCAAGACAAAATCACATGGATGTCTCCACGTGGTTCATTAGATGTTATGGATGACTACATGCTTCACGTAGCCATCAATCAGGGATACTTTAAGAAACTAGGCATTAATGTAAAACTTATTGCCGGACCTTCTGATGGAACAGCTGCTACTAAGTTCGTTGCTCAGAAGCAAGTAGATGTTTCTTATCCAAGCCCGGGAATTTTACTATCTTCAATTGCAGCAGGCGTGCCTGTTGTTTCTGCATTTAATATGATTCCAGGACAGGTGTTCAACTTTGCAACACCAAAGGGAAGCTCACTTACGAAGATATCTCAATTCACTGGCAAGACGATCTGTGTTGGTTCACCAGCATGGGCTGCAATTATCAACCCAATGCTTGTAGAAGCTGGCGTTGACTATAAGTCAGTTAAAATCCTTGATGCTGGTTGGCCAACATGGTCACAAGCAATTGCAGCAGGCAAGTGTGATGCTGGTCTTGCATGGGATGGACTTATCGCACAATGGGCAGCAACAGGTATTAACGTTGACTGGATCATCGGTAAGGAAACTTCAAAGCAACCATCAAATGGTTATGACATCCGTGCTTCTGAACTTAAGACAAAAGCCGGAAAAGATCTATACACCCGCTTCCTACGTGGAGTTGCAATGGGAATGGAGTTTGCAAAGGAAAATCCTCGTGCAGCTGCTCAAATTACCTACAACGCACTTCCAGCACTAGGTGCGACACTGTCACCACAAATTGCAGTTGATTCAATGCGTGAAGAGCAAGTAGGACACATGATCTCTCGCATTGATGGCAAGGGTTGGGGTTACCACTACCCAGCAGCTTGGTCAGATTATCTAAAGGTTGTAGCAGACATGGGACAAACTCCACGTCTTCTAACGCCGGCAGAAACTTACTCAAACGAACTTATTGCAGGTGCAAATAAGTTTGATCTTGCCGCAGTTGCTAAGGATGCAAAGGCTTACAAGCTAAGCCCAGTATTCGCAAAGGTTGTAATTAAGTAAGTAGATAGTTAAGCGAAGTCACCCCCGTTAATTCAGGGGTGACTTCTTTATCTCAATTTTTAAATTAATTTAAAACGACTTTAGAAATGGGTACTTATGAGCAATCTATCAATGTACTCATATTCATGGGACCTCGCAGAAAATGGCGTCGCCAAAACTGTTAACGATTTATCAAGAATTGGAATTAATTCAGTAACGCTAGCAAGTAGTTATCACGCTGGTAAATTCCTTCGCCCAAAGAGTGCGACTAATAAAGTTTATTTTCCGGAAGATGGTACAGTTTATTTCAAGTCTAATCCCGCGAAATATGGCGCAATAAAGCCAATTCCAAATTCAATTTATGGTGATGGCCAAGTGCTTCGTGAGCTCACCGAAACTAAAGGCTTATCAGTAAACGCTTGGTTAGTGCTTCTACATAACACACCACTTGGAACAAAGTACCAAGATTCAGCGGTTCAGAGCGCTTTTGGTGATCCATATATTTATGCGCTCTGCCCATCTGCCCCAGAATCTCGGGCCTACGCAATTGGCCTAACAAAAGATGTAACAGATAGTTATAAAGTAGATGGAATTTCAATAGAATCTATTGGTTTTCCACCATATGAGCATGGATATCACCATGAGATGAGTTTTATTAAACCTAATAAGTGGTTATCTCAAAACCTGGGGCTTTGCTTCTGCAAATACTGCATAAGCGGCGCTGAAAAAGCCGGAGTGGATGCCAAGGGTCTAAAGGCCCGGGTTGTAAAGAATATTCACGATTACCTAGAGGGCGATATTGATTTTCAAGCCGACATGGCAGAAGCAATATGGCTGGCTGATGTTGCGAGCGATCCAGACTTGCGAAAGTTTTTAGATTTCAGAAGTGAGGTCGTAACTTCACTCGTAAAAGAGATTCGCCAAATCGTTCACAAGGAAGTTGAAGTAGCAATTATTCCTTCAGTAGCACGCCCAACTGGTGGCGCTTGGTATGAAGGCACAGATTTAAAGGCGATTGCCGAAACAACGGGAGTAATTGAAGCCTGTTTTTATGAGCCATCAACTGATCGCATTAAGGCAGATTTAGTCGATATAAAACGTCGCACAAATAATATTGGAAAAATAAAAGGAGTTTTACGTCCCGCATTTCCAGATCTAACAAGTGAGGCCGCCGTAGTTGACGCTGTGTCTGCACTCTGGGAGGGCGGAGTGAAAGATATTGGTTTCTATAACTATGGCCATATCCGTAGCCAAAGTCTTAATTGGATCGGGAAAGCGCTGGCCGTGGTGAATAAAAAGTGAATAAATTATTCGATAAGAAGATAGTTGCAATTACTGGTGCTGCAGGTGGTATCGGTCAAGAACTTTGCCGGCACTTTGGTCGCGAAGGTGCAACTATCTTTGCAATCGATAAGAAGGACACAGTTAATACTTTTGCTATCGAATTAGCTGCCGAAGGAATAACTGTGCATCCACTTACCTGTGATATTAGTGATGCTGTTGCAGTTACAAATAGCTTTTGCAAATTAATGAAAAACTTTGGCGATGTAGATATTTTGGTAAATAATGCTGGCTTCTCTGAACATCCAACTATCGAGAAGACAACTCCCAGGGATTGGGCGTTCGATATTAATGGCAATTTAAATGGTGCCTACAACTGCGTTCATACTGTACTGCCAGGAATGAAGAAGAAGGGCAAAGCAGCGATTGTCACCGTTGGTTCCGTCAATGGTCTTTCAGCGCTTGGAGATCCAGCCTACAGCGCAGCTAAAGCAGCCCTAATAAGTATGACAAAAGCGATTGCTATGGAGAATGGTCGTTATGGAATTCGGGCGAACATCGTTCTGCCAGGAACTGTAAGAACTCCAATTTGGAATGCACGCGCTGCAAAAAATCCTGAAGTTTTAAAAACTTTAACACGTTGGTACCCATTGGCTCGAATTGCGGAACCAAGTGATATTGCAAATGCGGTGGCTTTCTTAGCCTCGGATGCCGCGGGTGCAATTACTGGAGTTGAGTTACTTGTTGATTGTGGCTTAACTGCTGGAAATATTGTGATGTCTCGTGAATTAACTTTGGAAAATTTCTAACAAATTAAAGGAGAAGAAAATGGATAGATTAAGAATCGGTGTAATTGGCCTTGGTTGGTTTGGCGAAATTCATTGCGATGCAATTATCGGAACCCCGAGCCTAGAGTTGGCTTCGCTCTGCACTAGAACTGAAGGCCGATTAAATGAACTAGGTAAGAAGTATGGTGTAAATAAACTTCACAAAGATTACAGAGATATGTTGACTGACCCTGATATCGATGCAGTTTCAATTACCACGATGTGGGACCAGCACACAGACATAACAATTAATGCACTAAAAGCAGGCAAGCACGTATTTCTAGAGAAGCCGATGGCTTCGACTGTTGTAGATTGTGAAAAGATTATTGCGGCCTCAAAAGGCGCAACAGGAATTTTGCAAATTGGTCACATCGTTCGCTTCAACCCACGCTATCGCGCAGCCAAGAAGGCTATTAGCGAAGGTGCAATCGGCAAAGTTCTATCGTTAAGTTCACGTCGTAATATTCCAGCATCCTGGACTCCAGAGATTCTAAATAAAATTGGACCAATTGTCGGAGATGCGATTCACGATACTGACATCATGCTTTGGTTAACTGGTGACACAATCGTCAGCGCATATGCCCAGACAACAGATATGCGTGGTCTCAAATATCCAGATATCGCTCAGACCATGTATCGCTTCAAGAGTGGTGCTACGGCAACTTTAGAAACAGTTTGGTGCATGCCAGAACACACACCATTTGATATTGATGAGCGCATGACAGTAATCGGTACTGAAGGTTTAATTCATATCCAAGACACATTCCCTAACCTTGGAATCGTTACCAAGACAACTGGCGTTCGCAGCCCAGATACAACATATTGGCCAGAGTTTGATGGTTACCGCGGTGGCGCACTTCGTGAAGAGTTCTTGTACTTCGCAGATTGCGCGCTCAGAGGTATCCAACCAACTGTTAGCACTCCGGTAGATGCAATGCGCGCACTTGAAGCAACACTTGCAGCTGAAGAGTCAGCACGTACTGGGCAAGTAGTTAAAATCTAAATAGTTGCTTTAAGAGTTAAGCAATTGCAACTGGGCGACCCTCTTTGAGAGAAGCCTTTGCTGCGAGGCAAACCTGCAAAGCAGAAATTGCAGATGGTGTTGGCGATAGCTCATATTTGCCACCACTGCTGGCTTGATCAAAGAAATATTTAACTTGACGACCATATGGATCATCAGTTGCGATTTGTTCAACGGTATTTCCTTTTGCAGAAAAGACATGCCAACTATTTACACCCGCATTGTTTCCGGAAGAAGATTCTTCAGTTGCGGATATAGCAGAGAATTCATAATGAGCAATACCAGCAGTTCCAAGTAAATCAATTGTGCTTGTGAACGGCACACCTTCTGCAGCATTCATAAAACTGTGCACTTGCCCAACGCCACCACCTTCATATTTAACCGTGATTTCTGCTGGTCCAGTAGGAGATGTCTGGGCTGCGAAAACTTCAATTGGTTTACCTAGATACATATTTATTTGATCAAAGTCGTGGATTGAAAAATCAACCAACATGCCACCTGATTGGCTCTCATCGCCAAGCCAAGTTGCCCAAGTTGGTTTAGGTGAGAAGCGTCGCGCATGTACTGAAAGCAGTTTACCCAATTCACCAGATTCACTTACTTCGCGAAGTTTTTGATAGCCAAGAAAGAATCGAACTACTTGAGCAATCATCAGTGAACCAGAACTCTTCGCAGCAGCATCAGCAACAACCCTTGCATCAGCAACAGTTAGTGCAACTGGCTTCTCTAAAAGAACGTGCTTACCAGCGGCAAGAAGTGCAACCGTAATATCTTTGTGAGTAGGAGTTGGTGTGCAGACTGAAACATATTTAACATCAGTATCTTTTAAAATTACATCAAGATCAGTGACATATTTTGCGTTCCTTGCTGCAGGCACCGATCCCTCTTTAGGACGAGGGGTGCAGATATATTTAATTGCATCAGCTTTCCCGGCACTTGCCCATGCCGCAGCATGTGCATTTCCCATATAACCCTGCCCAATAATTGCAATCGAAGCCATCTAAAAACTCCTAAAACCTAGAACTTATGCAGATAACCGTTTGATTGTGTCTACTGAGTAAGCGAGAGATTCATGAACATCCTCTACGCCATTTGGTCCTGCTGGAGTGAATTCAATTTCAATACTTAGTGCAACGTTGCATCCATTCTTCTTTAGCGTTTTCAGGATGCGATCAAAGTCCAAATCTCCGCGACCGATTGCTGGGAAGTTCCATTCATTTTGGGCGCCAGCCTTCTCCTTCAGGTGAATTCCAGTGATTGATCCAGTTGATGCATCAAGATCTTCGTATGGCATGATCGCACCGTAGAACACCACGTTCCCGGTGTCATAGTTCAGGCGAACGTTAGGCATATTTACCTTCTTCAAAAGGGCAATGATGCTCTGGCCAGTTGCATAGTTATTTCCGTGGGTTTCAATAGCCATAATTAAACCAAGACTCTTAGCAACTGAAGCAAGGTCTCGAATGATGTTTACCAATTCGGTATCATCACCAATTACTGATTCATCACCATGGGTCTCACCAGTTGAAAGAGTTACATATTCAACGCCAAGTTTCTTTGCCAGGTGAAGATTTTTCTTGAAAGTCTCTTGACCTTCCTTGGTTTGAATATTTGTGTGACCACACATACCGATCGCTTTAATGTCATTGTCAGCCAATAGTTTTAGGACTTTAGCGATCTGTCCATCTGAATAATCATTTCTAACATGCTCTGTCCAGCCGATTACACCAGCGAGCTCGATCAACTTAATGCCTGCTCGTTTGGCTCCGGTAACTGCTTCTTCTAGTGTGAAGCCGTGGTAGGAGTTGCTATTTAGGCAGATTGGATTACTCATTGATTTTCCCTTTCATACTGATTAATTAAAACCAGCCCGTTTCGCTTGGATTTCGATATTGCATAAATTCTACGACTGCGCCATCGACTAGAACAAATGCCACGCGCACAAAACCATCAGCGACATCCATTGGTTCTAATAAAATATTATGGCCCTTAATGGCTTCATCAACGCTATCTACACGGTAGGCAACATGTGACAGATTGCGTATTGGACCTGTGACAGGGGTGTCATGTTCGTAGCGGAGGTATTCAACGTTTGCTGGATGGGCTCTTGGATTTGTAACCCAGACTCGAGTTGCATCCACGAAGCTCTCTTCGCCATGTTTCTCTTCGGTGATAACGCCGATATGATCAAAACGGGTGCGATCAAATTGCTTTGAACTCAAGAGTTACTCCTCCGATTTAGTAGCAATTCTCCTTTCGAGAAGCGAATATGTCAATACCTCTTCCAGATATATAACGGGGCGACTCTTCTTTTTATGTAAAAGGTGGTCATAGCAACTACAACTTATACTTATGCAGTGAGTGAGAAGCGAGATATTAAAGGTTCAGTAATTGTAATTACTGGTGCCAGCTCTGGAATGGGTTTAGCAACAGCAAAAGCGTTGTTAGCTAAAGGTGCTCGAGTTGTATTAGG